>BNJU01000803.1_pt1 | contig 129049 bp, 145 predicted proteins | sample 8539281 | NCBI WGS metagenome assembly BNJU01 (sample SAMD00202456, study PRJDB9452) | human saliva metagenome | isolation source: human saliva | place: Japan | reverse complement strand
AACCATATTCAATTGTCGTAAAGGCTTATCTTAGTGTGTCTATAAAAATATACAAGCAGATTACTTCCATTTAAACTTTCTTACATGACCCTACATAAAATATCCTTTGGCATAGCACGCACAACAGGTAATCGAAGAGATACTTTTGAAATACGTATTTATTTCTTAAGAGTGTTGTGTGTAAAACGGTAAATTGTCGTCATGCTATACGTCCATCCGTAATCCTCTTACAGAGAAATCTTTTTCTTGCAATGTAATGAGCGACTTTGTTTCCAAGTGGAGGTGCAGTCAAGAAGTACCGCCCGAAGGAGTCGTCGATTACAGGTTCTTACTGATGGTGCGAGTCCGCCGGCCGTGAGAGGAACAGCCGCTATATTGCGAAGGCTCACTGTGTTGTTCTGCGTCCAACGGAATCACCTCATCTCCTTGATTTTGCCTACAGTATAACATGGGAAAGCGGAGCGTCAAGAGCGAATTCATACGGTTAATGCAAGATATGAAGACCTGTATGCGTAAAAAGTAAACGGGATTTAGACAATAAAAATTTAAAAATCATAAAGTAAATAGGATAATTATTTAAATAGTTTAAAAAAATCAGATTATAAGTATCGGCGTCGATGGATTAGCATTTCACGGTGCTCCCGGGTTATATAGTAGTGTAGAAAGAAACAGCCTTCAGCTCATATCGATTAGTGAGTTGAAGGCTGTTTCGTCGCACCTGATCAGTCATTAATAATAAGGGCCATGAAGACGAAGTCTTCCGTTCCCTTTGTGTTGTCTACGCCGTGTTTAAAACCGTTAGGCGTGAAGGTGACTTCGCCCGGACCGATTTCCCGGATCGAACCGTTGTCGTTGTAAAGTGCATGCCCCTTGAGAACATAGTAGGTTTCGCTGTTGCCGACGTGTTCGTGGTAGCCCAAAGCGGAACCGGCAGGGATGGTTACTTCCGCATAAAGTCCGCATTTGTCGTTCAGTTCTTCCTTACTCAATAAATGCTTAATATACATAGGACCTTGACCGCCGGCGTGATTCATCTTTTCATCCGTCCGCAAATCGGATGTTACGAAATTTTTCATATTCATAATCCTCCTTCTGAATTGAAGCTCTGTTTATTATACGGCAAAGCGGGTGGAAATAAAACAGACCTGCACGTTAAAGAGCAGGTCTGTCCTATGGAATCTAGTATTCCGTATCCTCCGTTAAAGGTGTTTTTCCGAAGCGAGTTACCAAGTCTTTCTTTTCCCAATGCCATTTGGGTGAAGCCAAACTGATGGAGTCGTCATAAGCAGGTGATTGCATATTGAGGATACCGCAAACCAGTTCGTATACGAGGTCATTAGTGAAGTACGACTGTGCATGAGATTTTAAGGTTGCCGTAATTTCCGGATTACGTTGCATGTAGTCGTCGGAAAGCCATGTAAACATGGGAATCCGCAAAACCTTTAAAGCTGGCTCCGTCAGGTTGACGGGCAATGCTCGGGTCCGAACCGTGGTCGGAGAAATAGAGCATGGCATCTAAGTGCAGGTTATCTCTTGCGTAGTCGAAGACTTGGGACAAGAACCAATCGGTATATAAAATGGTATTGTCGTAGTCCGCCTCTTGATTTATCTTGCCGTCATCAAATTTTTGGAATTCTGCCGGATAGCGGTTTCTATATTCTATGTGGCTGCCCATAATGTGGAGAACGACAAAGTTCTTTTCATTCGGGTTCACCTTCGTTAAGAACTGTAACAGGGCTCCGTCCAAGGTCGATTCTTTTAAGTCCTGGTCGACCCATTCCGAGACATCTGCTGTCTTGGCAATGAGTGAAATCGGTGTATCGGCTACGCCTACGGAGCCTTGATTACTAAACCAATACGTCTTATAACCGGCTTTTTTTGCCATGTCGATGATAGAAATGGATTCATTAAACTGTTTGTATTGTAGAAATTAGACTCCGTCAAGGCATGTTCCAATACGGGAACCGTATACCATACACAGCTGTAAACATTAGTAAAGAGGGTGAAGTGCGGGTCTTCTTTTACGGCACTCAACCAAGGCGTATTGTCCGGTGCTGACGGGTTATAGGCATTCATGAGTGTTCGTGTTTCCGATTCGCCGATAACGACGATAACCGTATTGGGGCCCAGGCGAGGATTGAGCTGTACTGCCTGTAAAGCGGCATATTTATCATCATGATTTTCCGCATATAATTTAGCCCGTTCCAAATAATCGTGAGTGTCTAAAAAAGTTCGTACAGGAAAAGAATTAGGCAAGAGTTCGTCGTACAATATCCAGACGGACGGAACGATGACGAGGAGGGACAATAAGGGTAAAATCTTTTTGTATACCGTCGTTTTCGGCAAAGACTGTGCCGTATAGTGGGTGCCGAAGAAGAATGCGATAATAAGGAATAGTAGAAACATCGTACCGATGATCATTCCCGCACCTAACGAATGCAGGTATTCCAGTGTTTCAGCCGGACCGGTTTGGAAGATAATCAAAGAACCGGATGTGGTAATACAAGACTGATACAGACTGTAGTAAGCCCATTGCATGACGTTGACGGCTACGACAAGAAGTAGCAGGACAGTCATAACTAAAGCGCTTATTACGCGCGGTAAGAATTGCTTGGCCGTCATGGATAAAAGAAAAAGTACGGCAAAGAGAAAGAGACCGTTATATATGTCGTAAATATTATTTAAGTAGACCGTGTTGCCGTTAATTAGAGTTATATAGGCCAGATACGGTCCCGTGATTACCCAAGACAAGCCCGCGAGAGCCGGTGCGGCAAGGGAGCGAAACGACAAATTTTGCACATATAAGGCCAAAGAAACTACGACAGCGCCGACAGCGGGAATAAGGCCTCGCAGCATAGCGTCTATATTATCCTGACCCAAACCGAGGGACACGATAAACTGCCACTGAATACATAAGGCATATAAAATAATGAAGACCCCAATGAGGGATAAGATTCGTTTCTTTGTATATATCTTATGGGGTTCTTGAATATATTCTGAGTCTGATGATTGATGCATGTAAATAAATCCTCCTCCGGTAACACCGCATTTACGCCACTTATTATACTCTAATGTATATGAATTACATAGTGTTTTTGCTTTTTTGGTGTAACGGTTCGGGAAAATGAAAAAAATGCTCAAAAGAATCGGAAGTTTATTTGAATATATAAAAGAGTATGATACACTGAGTAATGAATAATACACCGATGGATATAAGTTCTATGCGGACGTCGTCATATAGAGGGGGAGTGTATTGGAAATGAGTACTGGTGGTAAAAAAATAGCCGTTATCGGTGCCGGACCGGCAGGATATACGGCAGCGCAGGAATTGTCGAAGAACGGTTATACCGTTGATATTTATGACAAAGAGGATCGACTTGGCGGTGCTATTTACACGGGTATTCCCGAGTACCGTATGTCCAAGGTCTTTTTGGACAAAGTTTTTGCGTCTATGAAAGAAAATAAAAATATTACTTTTCACTTTAATACGAAAATCGATTGTGAAAGATTTGAGGGTCTAAGGAAAAATTATGATAAAGTTCTTGTCGCCACAGGAGCTCAGATTGAAAATACATACGGCTTTGAACCCGGAAACGGGTTATATGCCGGGTTGACCCTTTTATATGACCTGAATATTCGCGGCAACCATGAGTATTATAAAAAGTATAAGAAGGCCATGGTTTGGGGCGGCGGCAATGTCGCCATGGATTGTGCCCGATCTCTTGTTCGTATTATTGATGACGTGTCGGTTGTTTACCGGCGCTCGGAAGAAGAAATTACGGCTAATAAGAGCGAAATCCGTGATGCACGTAATGAAAATGTTAAATTCAACTTCCTTTGTAATGTAAAACGCGTTCTGCGTGATGATTCAGGCGCCGTCACGGGTGCCCAATTGATTCGACAAGAGCTGGGTGAGCCTGATTCATCGGGGAGACGGTCGCCGCAGTCCGTGCCCGGATCGGAATTTAATATTGATGCGGATATTATTGTCATGGCTATCGGGCAGAAGGTAGATTTATCAGAATTAGCCGAAGACTTAAAAATAACGGAGAATTACCGGACAACCTTGGAAAATGTCTTTATTGCCGGCGATGCCAATGTCGGACCCGCTACTATCGGCAAGGCCTTGATGGAAGGACGTGCCGTTGCGGCAGAGATGCAAAAGGCTTGATTTCTTGTAATACGAACATATGTAAGAACTTGTTTTTTGCATATGTTCGTTTTTTTATGTAAATCTATTGCCAAGGATCAAGAAAATATGATATAATCTCACTTGTTCGAGGCGATTCAGTCGCCCGGAGAGTGTAAAACGGCCTCGTGGTGTAGCGGTTAACATGTCGCCCTGTCACGGCGAAGATCGTCGGTTCAAATCCGATCGAGGTCGCCATTTTTGCTCAGGTAGCTCAGTCGGTAGAGCAGGGGACTGAAAATCCCCGTGTCGGCGGTTCAATTCCGTCCCTGAGCACCATCAATTTCATATGCGGTCGTGGCGGAACGGCAGACGCGCTACTTTGAGGGGGTAGTGAACGTAAGTTCGTATGGGTTCAAGTCCCATCGACCGCACCATCAGTAAATAAGCGCTTCTCGAGAGATTCGGGAAGCGCTCTTTTTTGTGTGCTGTAATAAAACGGGAGTTACAGGATACTTCATGTCGGTTTTGACGGTGATGTATGCGGAAGAATAAAAATGAGTAGAAAATATACTTGCTTAATGTATAAGGAAATAGAATAAACATTGATTGCTAAATAATAACAAAGTATAATTACAACTAAATTGACACATAAATGCAATATATTTGCAATTTAACAAGGGAGGTTGTGAGAAAAAGATGATAAGAAAGAATACTTTATTAGCTATAAGTATATTGTGTGCAGTAAACGGATGGAGTATGGCGGACAATAGCCTGAATATAGGTGAAAATAGTGTAGTAACCGGGGATAATTCCGTAGTTGGAGGAAAAAACTCCAGTGTTAACGGGAATAATTCTATTGCTTTCGGAGAAGGAGCTAAAGTTACGGAATCCAGTGTCTTTGCAATCGGAAAGAGAGCGGAAGTTTTAAAAGAAAACAGTCTTGCTATAGGTAATAATACAAAGGCGACTGAAATTATGACTACGGCTGTAGGGTATGGTTCCAAGGCTAAAGATAAGTATGCTACGGCTGTGGGATATCAGAATACGGCTACCGGTAACCAGTCATCTGTCTTCGGGTCCGACTCCGAAGTTTCGGGGTCCAACTCTTTGGCAGTAGGCAGTCATGTGGAGAGCAAAGGTGACTATAGCGTCGGCATGGGCTTTAAGGCGAAAACAGACAGTGAGGGAGCTGTCGCTATCGGTAATCAGGCAACGAGTTCCGGGGAAAACGGATTAGCATTGGGAACCATTGCCAATGCAACTCAAAAGGACTCGGTGGCACTGGGCCATTCAGCACAAGCAACGGAGATCAACAGCGTTGCGTTAGGCTCCAGTTCCACGACGGATCAGGCCGTATCCACCGCCATCATGACGATTAACGGTACGAATTATAATCTGGCCGGCAGTACGGCCGACAGTACTGTATCTATCGGTACAGTGAGACAGAATGCACAAGGCGATATTTTTGAAATTAAGCGAACTATTACTAATGTAGCCGCAGGTCGAGTGTCCGATACGTCGACAGATGCGGTTAACGGTAGCCAATTACATGCTGTGACGCAGGCTATTGAAACCAATGCCGGCAATATACGTTTTTTAGACAACAGAATTAATAATATATCCAATATAGCAGCTACACAAGCTAATAACTATACAGACTCGCAAGTAGGGAAAGTAGGAGCCAGGTCAGCCGCTTTGGCAGGACTGCATCCGCTTGAATTTAATAAGGATGACAAGGCCAGCTATGCTGTTTCGATGGGCAATTATAAAGGGAAAAGTGCCGTGGCTTTGGGGGCTTTTTATCGGCCCAATGAGCGAACTATGGTCGGGTTCGGGACGACTGTGGGAGATGATACGCAATATACTTTGAATGTATCCTTTAAACCGGTAAAGGGAGTGACTATGTTGCGGAAGGCAAGTCGAAAGATGCCAGAATTACCCGTTTAGAACTGTTGGTACAGCAATTGTTACAAGAGGTTCAGGAATTGAAAGCAAGTCGATAATAAATGATAAAGGACACGCTTTAGAATGAGAAGATTCTAAAGCGTGTCCTTTTGTGCTTATATTTTTACTTGGCTGAAAACCTTGCCGATAGGTTCGCGAATGACCAGATCGGCTTGAGTATCCATACCCGTCTCACCTTTATTGATCAGGACCAGCTTATGGCCTTTGTAATAGTGAACAAGTCCGGCTGCCGGATAGACGACAAGCGACGTGCCGCCGATGATGAGCATGTCCGCTTTTTGGATATACCGTATCGTTTCCGTAATAACCTCGTCGTCTAATGATTCTTCATATAGGACGACATCAGGTTTTATGGGGCCGCCACAGGAGTTGCAACGAGGGATGCCGTCGGCTTTTTTCATATACTCTGCATCGAAGAAGGCCCCGCAACGTTCGCACCGGTTACGGTGCACGCTGCCGTGGAGTTCTAACACATTGTGACTGCCCGCTTTTTGGTGTAGACCGTCGATATTTTGCGTAATGACGGCTTTGACTTTTCCGGCCCGTTCCCATTCAGCTAATTTCAAGTGGGCTGCATTGGGCTTTGCATTAAGACAGAGCATTTTGTCGTGATAAAAACGATAAAACTCTTCCTTGTTATTTTCATAGAAAGTGTGGCTCAAAATTGTTTCGGGAGGGAAGTCATAGGTCTGATTATACAGGCCGTCTACACTGCGAAAATCGGGTATGCCGCTTTCTGTCGAAACACCGGCTCCGCCGAAAAAAACGATATTGTCGGAATTCTTTACCATTTGAACGAATTGATCGATTTCAGACATACGAACCTCCTTATAAGGCGAAGATTTTGTTTAATAACGAAAGGCCGCTTTTTGTTTTGAATATGCTGTCGCGAAAATGTCGAATGGCATCCGCTCTTTAATGCGTCTTCATAGGCATTGACAATGAAGTCGGCTTCCAAGAGGATTTGCCAGTCGGAACCGTCTATACCGCTATAAGTGTGGTGGTGAGCAATGAGAAAACATACTCTGTCTATGAGTTCTTTATCTGTCGTTAAACGGCTTAAAATTTCTCGTACCGGTGCAGGACCTTCTATTTCCTGATATTTTCCCGAGCAGTTTCCGTACTTTTCTTCGGCGGCATGAATTCCTATATCATGCAAGACTGCCGCTGTGCAAAGAATTTCCAGCGTGCGAGGGTCAAGCCCCTCCATACGGCCGATGAGCTCGGCAAAGGAATGAACTTTAATAAAGTGTTGAATGCGTTTAGCATCGCCTTTGTCGTAAGTAATGGCGGCTACCGTAAGTTTACTTATATCCATGTCAGGTACCTCAAAATCATACTTATTAATATATTTTCATTATACTAGGTCGTACAGACTTTTGCTATAAACAGAATATCTTTATAAATACGAATGACACGAGGCGATGCGCGCGATTCGGAAACAACGATTCGCAATATGAAAAGAAAGGAAAATGACCATAAAACAGAAATAAATAAGGAAAAGTAAGGGCAAAATAAAGAAAATATGAAAAATAACAAAGCTATAAACAAAAGCGATAGTTTCGATTTGTAACATATTAAAAAAGAAAGGGAAAAATCGCTTAATAAGGTGAATATTTATTGACAAAAACAACGGCACATCTTATGATTTCTATATGTGAAAATGAATTTTAACAAAAGGGGAGAGCTTTTATGGCTGCACTTATTTTAAATGAGTTGGATTATTTGGACAGTGTCCTCTATTATCCCGTCTTGGTCGTCGTACTGGTTGTAGCGGGACTTTATTTTTCTTGGCGAACCAGACTGGTACAGTTGCGGATGTGTGCCGAAAGTATTCGTGTCGTTTTGGAAAAACCGCAAGGAGCTGAATCTGTATCGTCTTTTCAGGCTCTTATGGTATCTACGGCGTCGCGTGTCGGTACGGGGAATATTATCGGTATTTCTACGGCTATTTGTCTCGGCGGTCCGGGAAGCGTTTTTTGGATGTGGCTGGTGGCTATTATCGGCGGGGCCAGTGCCTTTATTGAAAGTACATTGGCTCAGATTTATAAACGGCGTGATTCCCAAGGCGGTAGTTACGGCGGTCCGGCTTACTATATTGAAACAGCCTTGCACAGTCGTTTTGTCGGTGCTGTTTTTGCCCTCTTTTTGATTTTGACCTATGCCGGCGGCTTTAATCTCCTGGCGTCTTATAACTTACAATCAACCTTTGCCGTATACAGTTTTTATGATAAAGCGACGACGCCTTGGATTTTAGGAGCCATCTTTGCTGTTTTGGTAGGGTATTGTATTCTCGGGGGCGGCAAGCGTATTGTTCGCACGACTTCTTGGATTGTTCCTATCATGGGCGGCATTTATGTAGTAGCGGCTTTATATATTATTTTGACCCATATTACGTATATCCCCGATGTGTTTGCACTTATCTTTGCTAATGCATTTGACTTTCAGGCTATTTCGGCGGTATTGCCGGATCTTGCCTCATGTACGGCGTAAAGCGCGGCCTCTACTCGAACGAAGCCGGTATCGGTTCGGCCCCGAATGCGGCCGCTACAGCCGATGTCAGCCATCCCGTAAAACAAGGGCTTGTACAGATGCTTTCCGTATACTTGGATACCTTGGTAGTCTGCACGGCTACGGCAATGATGTGCCTTTGTTCGGGTGTGCCCATTACCAAAGAGGCTGCCGGGGCTACTTATGTACAGCAGGCCTTGACGGCGGATCTCGGGTCTTTCGGTCCGATTCTGATTACCGTTTGCATGGTCCTTTTCGCCTTCTCCACACTGATCGGTAACCTCTTTTATGTAGATAATTGCTTGACCTTTCTTCACGGTAAGGTGCCCAGCAAATCTTTTATGGTTGCGTATCGCATCATTGCGGCTCTGATTATCTTTGTCGGTGCCGGTATGTCCATGGCTGCGGCTTGGGACATAGCGGATATCTTTATGGCCTTCATGTGCCTTATCAACATCCCGGCATGTGCTATTTTGGGCACTACGGCCGTTAAAGCTATGAAAGACTATGAACGCCAGAAAAAAGAAGGAAAGAATCCTGTATTCTTGGCGAAAAATATCGGCTTGGATGAAACGAATCTCGATTTTTGGAAATAAGCCGAGTTGTAAACGGGGGCCTCTTTTGAGAGGCTCCCGTTTTTGTGTGTAAAAAATAAAACAGTAGCGTGATTAAAAGAGTCTTTTCTTGACAAAAAAAAGAATATCAGTACAATAGGTCTATATACATAATGTATAAGAAAAAACTATGAAGAAGACGGTCGGGGAATATTCAGTCTTAAGCGAGTCGGTGACGGTGGGAGACCGACAGAAGGAACCCTTGGCGAATCACTTCGGAGTTGCAGCCGCGAACCGGTTGCCGGCTTACCGCCGTTAACGGGTCAAAAGTGGCTGTACGCAGTTATTAGGGTGGTACCGCGGTGATTAAACATCTTCGTCCCTTAGGGATGAAGATGTTATTTTTTTTAAGGAGGAAATCATAATGGATTATGGTAAAACCTTGCATCTTCCGGAAACGGAATTTCCGATGCGCGGCAATTTGCCGAAAAGAGAACCTGAATTATTGGCTTTTTGGAAAGATAACGATATCTATCACAAACGCCTCAAAAAAAGAGAAGGAGCGAAAAAATTTATTCTCCATGACGGACCTCCTTATGCGAACGGAAAATTACATATCGGTCACGCCTTAAACAAGGTATTGAAAGATATTATTTTAAAATACAAGACTCAGCAGGGCTTTTATACTAAGTACGTACCCGGGTGGGATACGCACGGGTTACCGATTGAACATGCCGTTATTAAAGAAACGGGGCTCAATCGTCATGAAATGAGTCCCCTCGACTTGCGCAAACGTTGTCATGATTATGCGTTGGCACGCGTCGATGAACAGCGGGCGGACTTTATTCGATTCGGGGTTCTCGGGGAATGGGACTATCCGTATCTGACTTTGGCTAAGCACGTAGAAGTAGCCCAAATCGGTGTCTTCGGTACAATGGCTAAAAAAAGGTTATATTTACAAGGGCTTGAAGGCCGTATACTGGTGCCCCCATTGTGAAACCGCCTTGGCTGAAGCGGAAATTGAATATAAAGAAATTAAGTCCAACTCTATCTTCGTACGCTTTAAGGCTGAAGATTTAGGTAGCCATGCTCCGCAGGGATTCGATAAGGGCCATACATATGCGCTTATTTGGACGACGACGCCTTGGACCATTCCGGCCAATAAGGCCATCGCTGCTAACAGTGACATTGAATATGTATGGGTAAAGGTCGGCGATGATGCTCTCTTGTTGGCCAAGGAACTCGTTGAATCTTCCATGGAAGCCGCCAAGGTTACGGAATATGAAGTATTGCCCGGCGTCATGAAGGGAACGGATATTGAAGGGTTGCGTTTTGTACATCCCATGTACGAAGATCGTAAAGTCCCCGTTATCCTCGGCGACCATGTAACCTTGGAAGCCGGCACGGGCTTAGTTCATACGGCTCCTGACCATGGGGTAGAAGACTTTGAAGTTTGCAAAAAATATCCCGACTGGCATTTGGAACCCATCGGTACCGTAGGCCCTGACGGAAAGTATACATCGGCCGTTCCCGGCTATGAAGGAAAGTTCGCCCTTGATATGAATGTAGAGATGATTAAAGCATTGGCTGCTTCCGGGGCCCTCTTTGCTAAGGGATCATTGCGTCACCAGTATGCACATTGCTGGCGGTGTAAGAATCCCATCATTTATCGTGCTACGGAACAATGGTTTTCATCTGTTGACGGGTATCGTAAAAAGGCTTTAGAAGCCATTGATCAGGTACAGTGGATTCCTTCATGGGGACATGACCGTATTTATAATATGATTCGTGACCGCGGCGACTGGTGCATTTCTCGTCAACGTGTTTGGGGGGTACCTATTCCTATTTTCTACTGCCGCGAACATAACCATGCCATTATTACGGATGAAACCATCGCTCACTTGCAGGAAATCTTTGCTAAAGAAGGGTCCGATGCATGGTGGGCTCATACGGAAAAGGAATTGCTTCCCGAAGGCTTTAAATGCCCTGAATGCGGTTGTACGGAATTCCGAAAAGAATCGGATATTATGGACGTCTGGTTTGACAGCGGTTGCACGCACCAAGGCGTATTGTGCCATGATCCCGAATTGGCATATCCTGCCGACATGTACTTGGAAGGATCCGACCAACATCGCGGTTGGTTCAACTCATCCCTGCTCACATCGGTAGCAGCTAACGGCATCGCTCCGTATAAGGCCGTTTTGACGCACGGCTTTACCGTTGACGGTGAAGGTCGTAAGATGAGTAAATCCGTGGGCAATACCGTAGCGCCTCAGGAAGTTATTGACCAGTACGGTGCTGATGTTATGCGCCTTTGGGTATCGTCTGCCGACTATCAGGGCGATGTAAGACTCTCGCCGAAAATTTTGAAACAGCTTAGTGATGTATATCGTAAAATTCGTAATACATTCCGCTTCCTTCTCGGTAATATTAATGATTTTAATCCTGAAACGGATGCCGTTTCTTATAAGGATATGTCGGAAATTGACAAATGGGCTCTTCTTAGATTGGAACAGGTTCTGGAAACTGTTACGGAAGCTTATGAAAACTACCAGTTCCATGTTATGTATCATACCATTCACAACTTCTGCACCGTCGATCTCAGCTCTATCTACTTAGATGTAACGAAGGATCGTATGTATACGGAAAAAACGGATGCTCGTGAACGTCGTAGCGCCCAAACGGCTATGTATATCATCCTCGATACGTTGGTTAAAATCGTATCACCCGTACTTTCTTTTACAGCTGAAGAAGTATGGAAATATATGCCTGCCGTTTCAGGTAAGGAAGAAAGCGTGCTCCTTACGGACTGGCCCGAATATCATAAGGAATATCTTGATACGGACTTGGCGGCTCGTTGGACCAAGCTTTTGAGCTATCGCTCAGATTTGACCCGTATTTTGGAAGGGGCTCGTCAGGATCGTACTATCGGCCACTCTTTAGATGCGGCCGTTACGATTTATGCGACCGGCGATTCATATACTTTCTTGAAAGAATGGGAAGATAAATTGGCAACCTTGCTGATTGTCAGTGAAGCCACACTGGTTGAAGGTGCAGGCCCTGTCGATGCCGTTGCCGGTGAAGAACACGGTGATATGAAAGCTGTAGTTGCAGCCTCGGCATATGAAAAGTGCGAACGTTGTTGGAAACATGATAAGACGGTCGGTACGGACTCGGATCATAAGACCTTGTGCCACCGTTGCGTTTCATCTTTGGAATAAAAACCGGACTTACATGAAAAATCAGGCCTTGAATTTCAAGGCCTGATTTTTGTATTGGCAGAGACTTTAAATTAAACCACGGCTTTGTAAATAGTGTTTGGCTACATCCTGAGCGCTCCTGCCGTTGACACGTACGTCGTAGTTCATGGTACGCATTTCGTCTTCCGTTATTTTGCCGCTTAAGGCATTTAAAATCTCCTTTAATTCCGGGTGGTCTATTAAGACCGACTCGCGAATAAGGGGGGCTCCCCGATAGGACGGGAAGAGGTGTTTGTCGTCTTGCAAGACGACGAGATCATATTGCACGAGTTCACTGTCAGTAGAATATGCATCCGTAATCGTAATGGCACCGTTCGTAAGGGCTTCGTAACGAAGGGACGGCTCCATTGTCTTTACGTGTAAGTTCAGGCCGTAGAGGGACTGAAGACCGCGGTAACCGTCCTCCCGATCGGTAAATTCCAGGGTGAAGCCCGCCACGGCATAGTCGGAAACTCGAACCAAGTCGGAAATCATTTTTAAGGAATGAGTTTCGGCAAAAGCTGAGGGAACGGCAACGGCGTATGTATTTTCATAGGCCATAGGCTCTAAATAGACAAGATGATCTTGTTTATAAATAAGGTCTCGTCCTTGTTTATATACTGTTTCGGCGTTTGTAGACGGAGTCGGTTTCCTTCAACAAGGTGGTCGTTACAGTTCCCGTAAATTCGGGATATATATCGATATCGCCGCTTTTTATGGCTTCGTAGAGAAAGGCCGTTTTGCCGAAATTCGGTTTTAATTCCACCTTTAGATCGCTATGAGCCTCAATAAGCTCCTTATACATGTTAATCAGTATATCCGGTTCAGTGCCGAGCTTTCCGGCAATAATCACTTTATTATGAGGCATATTCGGCTGAACGAAGGCAGCCGTTGTACCGAAGGCTATGATCAGGAAAGAGACGGTTATAAAGCGGAGTGAACGCCCTTCTGCCAAGCGTAAGAAACTGCTGAAAGCAATGGCTAACAGTGCTGATGCGAAGGCGCCGATTATAATGAGGGAACTATCATGGCGATCAATGCCGAGAAGAATGAAGGAACCGAGTCCGCCGGCGCCGATAAGGGCGGCTAAGGTAGCCGTACCGATAATCATAACGGCGGCTGTACGCACACCGGACATAATGACGGGCATGGCTAAGGGAATTTCATAAGTTTTTAACTTTACGAAACGGTTCATGCCCAAGGCTTCACCGGCTTCTTGAAGGGACGGATCGATTTCGTTGATACCTGTAACAGTATTTTGTAATATAGGGAAAAGAGCATAAATGACGAGGGCTACCAAGGCCGGAATGGGGCCGATGCCGAAGACGGGAATCATAAGGCCTAAAATAGCCAATGAAGGCAAGGTCTGCATAATTCCTGTCAGTTGCGTTATTACAGCGGCTATTCGGGGCTTACGACTGATGAACAGTCCCAAAGGAAAAGCAATGAGTATGGCCAGGCACAAGGAACTGACAGACAGTTCCAAATGCTGGATGAGCGCTGTAAAGAGGTCATGTTGCCGGTCTATAAAGACGGTTATAAGATTATTCATCAATATCACCGCCCATCTCGAATAAGCGTCTTACAAACTCGTTTTTCGGATGACGGAGAATCTTTTCCGCCGTATCAATCTGAATTATCTGCCCCTTATCCATAATACAAAGACGAGTACCCAAATAGGAAGCTTCAACCATATCATGAGTCACGAAGACGACGGTTAGGTTAAATTCTTGATGAATTTTTTTGATAAGCCCCTGTAATTGCTTACGAGTTAGGGGGTCTAGGGCACTGAAAGGCTCATCCATGAGTAAAACCTTCGGACGACCGATGAGGGAACGGATGATACCGACACGTTGTTGTTGTCCTCCTGACAATTCGTGGGGATAGCGGTGCATGAATTCGTGAGGATCCAGGCCCGTCTTTTCAAGCCATAGATGGCTACGCCGCCGAATTTCATTTTTATCGATATGCTTCATTGACGGGACGAGGGCTATATTTTCACCGACTGTTAGGTTCGGAAAGAGCGCAATTTGTTGCAGTACATAGCCGGTATCAAGTCGCAGTGACCGTAAATTCAGATCGTGAAGGGGCTTGCCGTTGCGGAGAATCGTTCCGCTTGTCGGCTCTATAAGACGGTTTAATAACTTCAGTAACGTCGTTTTACCGCTTCCGCTGGCACCGACGAGAACAAAAAACTCCCCGTCATTTACCGTTAAGGTTGTTTCGTGAAGAACCGTGGTTTGACCGTATTGTTTAGTTATTTTTTTCAGTTCGAACATGGCTAAATCCTTTTTTTCAGTCAAGGGCAGTAGATAGCATTCCGGTGCAAGTCTTACTTTCAGAGCGAATAAATCAGTCTGTGTTTGTTGCTTTTGAGGTACTATAACAGCTGTGAGTATAACTGTCAAAGTATTAGATATAAAAAAATGCAGGTGTACGCATGTACACCTGCATTTTTTATATCTTTGGTACTATCTATCCTTCCGAAATACAATCATTCAGGTCGGCAATTAAAGCGTCTACGTCGATTCCGTGAGCTCCGGCCCCTTCACCGATTGTTTCAAAATGAGATGCCATACAACCGACGCAACCCAGACCGTAGTCTTGGAAAATTTCAATGATTTGCGGATATTTCTGAACTGCTTCAATAATGTTCGTATCTCTGGTAATGGCCATGTGAAAAGCCTCCTTATATTTATACTGGATAAGTAGTTTTTACGATTTTTATTATAGCATACTTTGGCGATTTGGCTATAAAAATCTAAAAAAAGAGGTAAAACTTGCGGCTTCGCGGGACACGTGATAAAATGCCATAAAGTCATCAAACTGTCGATACCGATGTTTTTATGTAATTAGAAGGTGGAGGCGGGCACAAATATGAAAAGACTATTCATAAGCATGGGCTTATTTTTGTGGCTGGTTATAGGCGGAGTTATGATAGCCGGAGCGGAATCATATCCTGTATATTTGAATGAGGACAGGAACTATATTCTCTGCGATGCCTATAAGGAAACAGCCTGGTATTTGGATCGCAGTTCATTAAACGTACAAAAATATGATCCTCCGCAATATATTATTGCCGTTAATGTTGTCACCGTGCCTGATGCGGATCGAGGGGGGACGGATATTAACGGAGTCAGGACTTTTCGCTTTTTTTATAATTACGAATTAAAGCGGATGTATGTGGATCTCAGTTTGACAGATGCTTGGCGGTATCTCGATCCTAACGGCGATTGGGCGGCGACGGATATATCTTTGCCTGTAGGAGAATTATCTTTTGCATTAGCTTACAATATGAAATTTTACGATTCTTATGATGACGCTTTTTACGGTCGAATATAAAGAGACGCTTCCAGTGAAGCGTCTCTTTATATTTTTGACAAGAATGATAAGAAGTATCAGCATAGTGAGACATGATAAGAAAATGAGATTGCCTAATTTATATATATATGATAATATCCAAGCGTAATATATAAGCTTGTTTGATAGGTTTTTGTCATTTTATCATTTATCTGCCGGTTCATGTTCAGCAGCAAAAACTTATGAAACGGAAAATGGAGGGACAATTATGTCAGCGCAAGTAAATGCGGAACTGGTCAAACAGTTCAACCGATTTAAATTTCAGTCCTTGTGCGGTATTTTTATCGGTTATGCAGCGTACTATATTGTACGTAACAATTTTATTTTTTCTACGCCTTATCTGATGGGTGAACTCGGGTTAAGTAAGAGTGAAATCGGCTTGCTTACCAGTTGTATGCTCATCACGTACGGTCTTAGCAAGGGCTTTATGAGTATGCTTGCCGATAAGTCGAATCCGAAATATTTCATGGCACTGGGTCTTATTCTTTGTATTCTTGTTAATATTGCCATGGGATTCACGACCAGCTTCTATCTTTTCGTACTTCTCGTCGTCAGCCTAGGCCTTTTCCAAGGTATGGGGGTCGGACCTTCTATTATTACGGTAGGCCATTGGTTTCCTCGGTCCGAACGGGGACGTGCCAGCACGACGTGGAATGTATCTCATAACCTGGGAGGCGGCCTCGTTTCACCTTTAGTCGGTGCGGCTCTTAGCTATATCGGTACGGAACATTGGCGCATTGCCGCTTATCTCGTGCCGGCAATGGCCGCTTTGGTGTGCGTTCTTTTAGTTCTTTATTTGGTTAAGAAACGTCCCGTAGAAGAAGGGTTCCCGCCTGTAGAAGAAGTCTTTCACGAAGAATCGGTCAATACGAAGGTCATGAAGAATTCGGACGAAAAGCCGAAAGATATGTCGGCCTTTAAAATCTTCTATGAATATGTCTTTAAAAATGCCAACTCCTGGTACCTGGTACTTATCGATATTTTCACGTATATGGTTCGTTTCGGAATGATTACGTGGATTCCTTTATACTTATTGACCGAAAAAGGATTGACTCGCGGAGAAATGGGTTTTGCCTTCATGCTCTTTGAATGGGCAGCCATTCCGTCTACCTTGTTAGCCGGCTGGCTCGTCGATAAGTATTTTAAAGGGCGTGTCATGATGCTGCCTATTTATTGCTTAGTTGTTATTTTTGCCTGCGTATTCGGCTATATGTCGTCCACCTCTATTGCGGCTATTACGGTCTTTGCTACCATTACGGGGTGCCTCATTTATGTACCTCAATCTATGGTTGCCGTTCAGGCTATGGAAGTTATTCCCAGTTTTGCACTTGGTTCGGCTGTCGGCTTACGCGGTTTTATGAGTTATATTGTCGGCAGCTCCATGGGCACGACTCTCTTCGGCTTTGTCGTTGATCATTGGGGTTGGAACAGCGGTTTCTACCTGATTATGGTAGGCGTTGTTGTTTGCCTCTTTTCCTGCTATCTCTCTAATAGAGGAGTGCAGAAGATTTATCGCAAAGACGCTTAAGGCAGTAACCGTAAAAGCTCTGTTTCCTTATGGAAGCAGAGCTTTTTTGTAAAATACGGGCCATTATGTTTCAGAAAAAAATAAGTTTATGTATAATAAGAAGGGACTTTATAGATAAATATTTTCAGTAAGGATGCTGCTCTATGTTACTTGCTTATAAAAAACGTCGCGAACGATATGCCGTGGCTGTTACTGTAACAGCTTGGGTAGGGTGTATTTCCTATATTGTATTTTTATTGTTAGCCTCTCTTTTGTATGAGCTGCAAGGAGAAGAGTTGCCTATGCCGTATCTGCCCTTTGCGACAGCCGGCACACTGGCATTGGCGATTTTTTGCTTCTTTTTGTATTTTCGTTGTAATCGTATCAAAGCTCGAGGGGAACGGCGCTTTCATGAAGGCGAGGCACGGCTTTTGCGAAAATGGTCGGCATGTACGCCTTACATGTCAACCTTACCTAAAATCATACAGGTGCAGGTACTGCACGAAGTGGTTGGGCAGGTTCGCCTCGTCGGAATCCTTGCTATTTTAACACCCGGTGTGTACTTTCTTTTCGGCAATATAACAACTAACCGTTTTATTTTCAAAACATACTTGCCTTTCGTTACGCAACTTCTGCATACGCCTGAAGGGAAAGGGACTTGGTTGGAGCCGATGGTCGCTGTCATGCCTTTCGTAGTTCTTGCTTACGCACTTTTGCATCTTGTTGAGGTGTGTTTTGTGCCGTTATTTATTAAGCACTCGACACGGTATCATTTAAAGCGTCACAGCGAGTAAGGGCTGTGTAAAAAAACTCACGAGAAATTTTTTCTCGTGAGTTTTTTGTATATAATGCGGGAATATAAGAAGTTATGACCCTATGTCATTGCAGACGAGCATAAAGGATTTACTTTCCGTAATGCCGTCCAGAATCCAGGTATCCTCTTCTTTTATGCGGGCAACGAGGCGTGTTTTCGGATCTGCCGGCAAATCTGTTGTAATGATTTGTATTTCGCCGTTATAACGACCGTAAGCACCGGTGTCGACCGTAATATCACCGCGACGCCGCACCGTTGTATCGGCGTTTATAGGGACGGATATGTCTTTAAACACATTTGTACGCATACGGTTAACGCGAATGGCGTTGTAGGCCCGGTCAGGACGGGACAAGAAGGGAATGTTGACGATCTTTTTCACAAAGGATTTGTCTGCCTGAGGTACAATGGGGAGTTTAATGCAGTCCGTCGATTCATAAGCGCCGCTCTTAAGGTCCTGAATGTCTTTTTGTGTAGCCCGAGAGTCGCCGATGAATACTTCGTCAGTGCCTAAGAGACGTAAGAGACGAGTAGCTTTATAAATATCCGTATTACGCGTAGTTTCTAATGTAGGTAGGCCGCAATGCAAGGGACCGCGTCCGTGATTTGCAGCGGCAACAAAGGCGCCTGTTGCTATACGATAGTGGTGAAATAATTTATTTTTATGATATAAGTCACGAGGACCGAGGCCGGTATAAGGTCTCGGGTAGAAGTTGTGTAGACCTGTAATGCGCGAAAAATCACAGCCGGCACTGCAGAGGGCATCCAAATCGTTGTATGACAAGGTAGAAGCGTTTAAGGCCAGGGCGGAGTCATAAGACAGGTCGGCAACTTCATGGGGCAAAAAGCCGTCGTCGAGGCGAAGGATGCTAATACCCGCTTTATGAAAACAACTTGCTTTCTTTCCGAATAATTTTTTCGTTTCAGGAGTCATATCGGCGATAACGTTTATGTGATTTTTTCGACTTAGGGATAAGACGTACTCCAGATCTTCGGAGAAGGTTGTTTGATCTGCCTCGGGGATATGGAGTGATAAAAAAAGGTACTTTAAATTCTCTTTTATAGCAAGGGCTACTGATTCTTCTAACGATTTGCGACTATCCAGGCCTGGATATACGGAAATTCCGATGGTCATACTATACCTCCTCGCAAGATTCTTGCGGATCTGCGAACCCTATTATATACGTTAAAAAAAATCCGACGGTATAGGCTGTAATCAGTCCCAACAAATAGTACAACGGCCGCGTCGTAGCTGCGGCTAAAGGTAGACCGGATATACCGAAGGCCGCAGCTCCGATTCCGAAGAAGGCGATAACGGCACCGCCGCAAGCTCCACCCAGGCAAGCACAGATAAAAGGTTTTCCCAAAGGTAGGGTTACTCCGTAAATCAACGGTTCACCGATACCGAGAATGCCTACGGGCAAGGCGGAAACAATCGTTTTTTTTAAATGATTATTTTTCGTTTTTGCGTAAACGGCAATGGATGCACCTACTTGCCCGGCACCGGCCATAGCGAGAATGGGTAAGAGCACGGTAACGCCATAGCGAGATAATAATTCAGCGTGAATGGGAGTCAGGCCTTGGTGAACGCCTAAGAGGACGAGGGGTAAAAAAGTACCTGCTAAGACGAAGCCGGTCAAAGCGCCACCTTTATCTATAGCCGTTGTCGCCAAAATCCCTATGGTTTCGGAAATAAATCCGCCTACAGGTTGACAAATAAGAATGGCCAGGGCGGAAGCTATAAGAAAGGTCACCAGAGGGGTTAAAAACAGATCAAACATATCAGGAATCAAATGGTGTAACTTCTTTTCCGTCTTGGCGGCTATAAAGCAGATTAAGATGACGGCAATAATACCGCCGCGGCCGGGCGTCAGGGGTGCATCGAAAAGCATGATCTTAGACAGCGCCGGATGCATCATAAAGGCTGCCAGGATACCGCCGATTATCGGAGTGCCTTCAAACTCTTTGGAGGCCGACAGGCCTACGAAGATATTTAATCCCCAAAAGGCTGTATTACCGGCTACGGAGGCCAGTTGGAACCAGGCTGTATCGGCCAGATTCGGATCGACCTTGGCTATGCCGTTCAAAATACCTGTCAATAGCCCGCAAGCAATAAAGGCGGGAATGAGGGGGGTGAAAATGCGGGAAATTTTTCGCAAACCTTCTTTAAAAGGAGTCGTGTTTTTTCGGCGAATTTGCGCATGTAAATCGTCCCCGCTCGTAATTTGGTAAGGCGACGAAGAAAGCTTTATTTCTTCATTTTTTATAATTTCTTCAAGGGCCTCCGTTACCTTGGCAGCTTTACCGGGACCCAGGATAATTTGCCATTCCGCACCGGAAATGTGGACCCCTTTTACGTCTTCCAAAGACTCTAAAGACTCTTTTGTAAAGTCTTCATTAGTTACAGTGAAGCGAAGGCGTGTCATACAGTGGTAAGGGTTAATAATATTGTTTGCCGGACCTATAATATCGTATATTTGCCGTGCCGTTTCCTTATAAGTCATGGTTGCCTCCGTTCAAGGTGTGACGTATATAGCCGTCTGCTTGTTCAAGCCGTGCGTTTGCTTGTTCTGCCGTTACATGTAATAAAAGCATGACAATGGCTGTTTTGGCCTTGCCTGACGCCGCATTCAATGCTGTTTCTGCTTCTTTAATTGTACAACCGGTCGCATCGGCGACAATGTGTTTGGCCCGTTCTCGCAATTTTTCATTAGTGGCTTTGACATCGACCATTAAGTTGCCGTATACCTTGCCTAATCGAATCATGACCCCTGTCGACAAAATATTGAGGATCATCTTTTGTGCCGAACCGGCTTTCATGCGGGTAGATCCCGTAATGACTTCAGGTCCGGTTACGGCACAAAGTTCAAGGTTCGCTACGGCAGCTAACGGTGATGCGGGAGAAGCGGTGATGCCGATGGTATAGGCACCGCGAGAAGCGGCATAGCGTAAGGCCCCGAGGGCATAGGGGGTGCGGCCCGATGCACTGAGACCGACAACGGTATCAGCGGATGAAAGTTCTTTAGAAGACAAGTCGCGGGCGCCTGCAGATTCCGAATCTTCGGCACCTTCTTTAGCCGTAAAAACGGCCGACTCTCCGCCGGCGATGAGGGCTTGTACGGTTTGCGGGTCTGTATTGTATGTGGGGGGACATTCGGCGGCATCCAAAATCCCGAGTCGTCCTGAAGTACCGGCGCCGACGTAAAAAAGTCGTCCGCCTTGGCGTATGCGACTTGCCGTTTCATCGACAGCCATTGCCAAAGCGGGCAGAATTTTTTCGACGGCCAGCGGAACCTCTTTGTCAGCATGATTAATCAAAGCGACCAAGTCTTGTGTAGATAGGGTATCAATGGCTGTTGTCGCCGTATTACGCTGTTCTGTTGCAATAGTATGTAAATCAATCATGAATGAATCTCTCCCCTCGTATATTCGGATTTATTATATCATACGGAGACGGTCTCTTCGGAATTGCTTACGCCGATAGAACATGGTATCATAAGAAAGCATCATAAGTGTATATGCGCCCATAGCTCAGGTGGATAGAGCAGCGGTTTCCTAAACCGCGTGCCGGAGGTTCGAATCCTCTTGGGCGCACCAGTATATCGGCCGCATCTGCCACTGTGTGCAGATGCGGTTTCCTTTATATACGGGTTTTCTAGCTGTAGGCTTGTAAGCCGGTGTGCCTTGCACGATATTGCCGGTGAAAGTTATAATGAAAAAGGAAGATGTATAATGACAAATGAGACCTTAAAGCCCATTATAAAAGAATTAAAGGCTGCCAATGAAGCCTTTCTACAAAAATCCGCCAAAGAAGGCTTGGCAGTAGTCGATAAGTACCCTAAACGGAATCTGGTTATATTGACCTGCATGGATACGCGCCTCGTCAATTTTTAGAACCGGCCTTGGGCCTTGAACGAGGGGATGCCAAAATTATTAAGGTGGCGGGGAATACTGTAAGTGACGGATTTGACAGTGTTCTGGGCAGTCTGCTCGTAGCCGTTTATGAATTGAAGGCTCATACGGTTCTGGTTGTCGGTCACGAAGGTTGCGGGATGCTGGCGACGACAGGTGAATCGCTGTGCGCTAAAATGGCCGAGGCAGGTATTGATGAAACGGCCATAAAAAAGTTGCGTCCGTATATAGAAACTTGGGCCGATTCGATTGAGTGCGTCGAAGACTCGACGGCTCAAAGTGTCCGCAAGCTGAAAGAATGTCCCTATCTTCCTGCTTATGTAAATGTTTGCGGTTGCGTCATTAATCCCCATACGGGGGCCGTTTCCTTTCTTGAAGACTTATAAGACCTAAGGAGGTACGCTTATGGCTACTCAAATACAGGCTGCCGAGTTGCTGGTAGGGCAGCGTCTTGAAAATCATTTTAAAGTCGTACAGGATATGAGAAAAATCATGCCTGAAGTAGCGTCGGCAGGACTTAGGGTGCGCACGGCTTTGGAAAAGGGACGTAAGATCCTCATTTGCGGTAACGGCGGTAGTGCTGCCGATTCGCAACACATGGCGGCGGAATTTGTCGGTCGCTTCGTAAAAGAGCGACAATCTCTACCGGCGTTGGCACTTACAGTAGATACATCCCTCTTGACGGCCGTCGGTAATGATTACGGTTTTGATTGCGTTTTTTCACGTCAAGTAGAAGGCTTGGGACAAGAAGGAGATGTTCTCATTGCCATTTCCACGTCGGGCAATAGCGCCAATGTAGTAAAGGCGGTAAAAACAGCTAAAGAAAAGGGAATTTACGTCATCGCCCTGACCGGTGAAAACGGCGGCATATTGGCAAAGGAGTCAGACCTTTGCCTGGCCGTGCCTTCGCAAGTTACGGCACGTATTCAGGAAATGCACATTATGATAATTCACATGATTTGTGAAATTGCGGAAGCGGATATATAGGAACACAAAGACACAGGTATCGTTCATGAACGATACCTGTGTCTTTGTGTTTGGGGGGTACAGACCTCGTGTTGGAGGGGGCTTGACGTCAGGTTTTGAACGTGCTTGTAAGCGGGTGGGAATAAAAGATAAGGATGTCACGCAGTTATAAAATTTCCCGTTTAAGGATAGAATAAACGGCTTTATAAATGAGGAGAATTAAAAAAATCTCTAAGGGAAAGCAAATGAGATTTTTAACAATTCGTCCTGTTAAGATGGCACTTGCCGCTTTGCCGTAGAACAAGGTCAGCCAAAGCGTATTGAGACCTAAGTGAACGAAGACCGTAATGAGGGCTTCGGGCAAAAGCAGTCGTTTCCACGTAACATCCTTTTTATATAAAAAGTAACCGTATATATAGCCTACGAGAAACTCGGAGACCATAAAGCCCGGAAAGAAGACGCCTTGCCCGAAGAGCAGCATGCCGATAAAACAAGCAATAGCTGCCATGATTCCGGCGGCGACAGGACCGTAGAGAATAGCGAAAATTGCCGTGGGAATAAAGCCGAAGGTGAGGTGAATAAATGTTGTATGAATGGCCAGTATGTAGGACATAATGACCGTTAAAGATATACAGAGACCCATCCGGGCCGGATTTTGAAAATGCGAGTAGTTCATGAAGCACTCCTTGAAGCAGAGATTATTAAACTTTGTGAATCAACCTTAAACATATATCTGTTAGTGTATAGGTGAGGCCGGATTTATACAATACAAAAACCGATACCGTAAGGTACCGGTTTTATTTACTTGCGGTAGAAAACTTAGTAACCTAAGTCTTCACCAACAAGAATGACTTTGATGCGTCCGGCAGGTCGACAGACCCGCGTACGTACAAGATGACAACAAATTGTTTGTTCCGATACGCAGTGCCGACACATGCCCGTAGTGTAGCAGGGGGTTTTAGTGCCGGGAAAACGACGTACATTAATGGGAGAGGCCGTGGAACGAACTCTCTGAAATGCCGATTCCACGTCGGGCATTACCTTGTTCATACCGACGATGACAATGACCTGTTTCGGACCGAAGGTCAGAGCGGCTACGCGATTGCCGTTGCCGTCTATATTAACGAGTTGGCCGTCTTCCGTAGCCGCGTTTGTTCCCATAATATAAGTATCACAAAGAAGTGCCTTGCGCATCAGTTCAACTCTTTCTTGCGGAGATTTGGCCGTATCCCGGTCGATGACCGGATTGTGCTCCAATACGTAGGGTCTCAAGCCAATTTCATTGATCGATACGGAACCGCCCCAGGAGACGACGTGGTCCGAAGGAATATAAGAGAGTGCTTTGGCTAAGGCCTCTTCTTTGGTAGGACAGTAGGTAGCTTCGAAATTACGTTTTGTAAACTGTTTGGCCACAAGAGGTCCTTTAATGTCATAAGCTGTGTGTTTTCCGTCTGTGCGTTCATTCATGTGAATTCACTCCTTATAAATTAGCTTGCGAAACCGAGAATCGTTGCGAACAGCATCAAAGTGGCTTTGTGATGCGGCGGCATTGCGAACGTTTTCCTCGTCCGTATCCATAGCTTTTTGCAAGTATTCAACCGCTTTTTCGGCATTGCCGCGGTCACCGTAAATAGAGGCAATGCCGTAATAACTCCATGTATTTTGCGGGTCTTTGTCTATGACCTTTTGAAACCAGGTAACGGCTTCATCCGTGCGGCCTGCAATTTTGTAAGCCAGTGCCAGATTGTAAAAAGAAGCCGTATCGTCGGGGTTTACGGTCAAGGCTTTTTCTATCTTTCGGATGCCTTCTTGAATATCACTTTGTGAGCCTGTCGTATTGCCGCGCATGGCCAGGGCGATGCCGGCGCCGGATAGTGCGGTATAGTCGTTTTCGTCTATGGCGAGAGCTTGTGAATACAGGTCGACGGCTCGGTCATAGTTGAAGCGGCCGTAGGCCTCGCCGCCCTCTTGAATCAGTCGTGCCGCTTCAGGACTGCGTTCGTGTATTTTTGTTTGCGCCGGTTCTTTTTCGGCAACTTTTGTTTCCGTGCCGCAACCGGAAAAATCGAAATTACGAATAAACCTATGAGTGCCGATGCATACAATCGTTTCAAAAAGACACCTCCTTTTATCGTTCTCATTATACCACAGGAATAATACGGCACAGAAAGACGGTGGCTGTGTTATAATAAGTAACGTATATAAAAATGAAAGAAGGGGAGTTATGGGGGAAGGCGAACTGTTTCGCATTGCGTACATTTTTTTCGATATTATTATGCCCATCGGTGTCGGTTATTGTTTGAAAAAACGCAGTGTTGTATCATCCGGTTTTTGTAACGGCCTCATTCGTTTTAATATTATCGTCGTCATGACGGCCTTGGCCCTTTTGAGCTTTTGGACGTTACCACTACGTAAAGAATTGATGGCCCTGCCTTTTTTTGCGTATTTTAATGTCATTGTACCGTGGCTTATTGTAAAAGTAGGCAGGTTTGATCGGCGTTTTACGAATGTACAGGAAAGAGGCAGCTATTTAATTACGGCCATTCCGTCCAACGTAGGATCCTTAGGAGGCCTTTGCGGCTATATTTTATACGGTGAAACTTCTTTTGCGTACATTCAGCTCATGGCCGTATTTCAGAATCTGGTCATGTTTTTTGTGCTTTTTCCCATGGGAAGCTATTATAAATATGGAGTAGAAGGTGGAGCCGGTTCGTCTATACGAGATATTCCTTGGAAGAATGTATTCATTAATAAAAATCAGTTAGCCGTTGTCGGTATGGTTGTAGGGGCAATTCTTTATTCAAACGGAATTCAACGGCCGGCACTTATGGGCAACGCCTTTCATTTTCTCATTCACTTCAGTGCCTGGGCCAGTCTGGTTCCTATCGGGTATATGATTGATTTCGCCGCCTTACCGGCATATTTTAAAAAGACGGCCGAACTCATTCCCGTAAAAGTAGTGGTAACACCGCTCATTCTTTACGGAGTCAGTCTCTTCTTCTTTGAAGACCCTGTCTTGACGGGAACGATGATTATCGCTATGGCCGCACCGTGTGCTATCAATGCTCTAATAGCCGTGCGACTATATAATTTGAATGTCAATCTGTCCATGGCGGCCTTTATCGGAACGAACCTTTTTTATATATTTGTTTTTTATCCCCTGTATTATGCAGCCGTTGTCTGCAATATCTTGCCGTTTAAATAATCTCGTCAGGAGGAATTAACATGAAACTGTATGTCAGCCATTTATGCCCTGAATGCCCGCCTGTGTTGGAACTTATTAAAGAGAAAGGTTTGAATATTCCTGTCGTCAATATTACAGGTTCTATGCCGGAGCTTAAGGAGTTTTTGCATCTGCGCGATACGCGGCCTGAATTTGATTCGCGAAGAGCTGGAGGATATGTAGGCGTGCCCGGACTGGTGACGGATGAAGATACAATCTTATTTGATGAAGACTTGAAAAAATACTTGGAAGCGAAATAGAAGGGGAGAACAAAAAAGGATAGATGCCCTGACGGGTATCTATCCTTTTTTTATTCAGATAAGGAATATTTAGGCTCCCGCATTTTTCATGCGCGCGTATACAGGCAACCGTTTCAGTCGGTTCAAGGTAAAGTGAGCCGTAATACCGATAAGAATACCTGTGCCGGCACCGGCTACGGACAGGAGCGGTAAATACAGGAGTACCTTGGCATTTTCTACGATGAGGCAGGCAATGGCCATCTGCCCCCAATTGTGTAAAATGCCGCCGGCCGCGCTGACGCCTATGAGGGTAAATCTGTTCGTCTTTTTTAAGAAGGTCATAGCGGCAAAGCTGAAAACTGCACCGGCAATGCTGTATAAAAAAGCATTTATGCCGCCGGCAAAAGCCGTTGAGAGAATGATACGGCCTAAAAGGATATAGGCCGTATCTCTTTTTCTCGGAAATGTATATAGGGCGATGACCGTAATCAGGTTAGAGAGCCCCAGTTTGGCTCCGGGAGCGATAAAGGGTACGGGCAGTAGGCCTTCAATTAAATACAGCACTAAGGATTGAGCTATAAAGATTCCGATAATAACGGATTTAAATGTTCTGTTCATAAGCACCTCTAACGAGCACGGATGATATCCGGCTCATCGCCGTCATCGGAACGGACTTCGATGAGCACCTTGTGGGGCAAGCAAACTACCGTTTGTCCGGGTCGTGAAATAAAGCCCTCGTCTATACAAATGTGGTCGGCACAGTCGGCTTCGACGACACCGATTGATTCATCTTGCACGGCTATGGTATTGTATCCCGCCGAGGTTTTAACGGTAATCAAGGTTGTACCGCGGTGAGTATCCAACGGTACGGTTTTATATTCCTTTCCGTCCACGTGTATAACGGCATATGTGCGACCGGCCCGTGATAGTGTGCCGTCGGCGAAAAAGTAAGCCGTAGGTAAAGTGACAAAAGAAGCAGGATACCGATGAGAAGCAGATCCTTTTTCTTCATTATTCGCAGTCCTTCCTGTATACGATTTGAACGGCCGGATCTGTAGCATTTACGTCACGCACTGTAACAGGGGCAACTTCTACTGTATCATCAAGGTCCGTGAAGGCACAGACACAGACGTCGGAATATCCCTCGCAACGCAGCAATTCGCGGTCAAAGGTAAGGAGTGTGTCGCCGCGAGTTACCGTATCTCCCTCTGCAACATGAATCGTAAATCCGCGCCCGCCTAAGCGAATTGTGTCGATACCTATGTGCAATAAGTATTCTACTCCGTTAGTATCGTGTAGTACCAGTGCGTGGTTTGTATCGAAAACATAGGTAATCGTACCGCTTGTAGGCGCTGTTACTTCTCCTTTTGAGGGAAAAACGCAAAACCCGTCGCCTGTAACTTTAGAAGAGAAGACTTCGTCAGGGGTGTCATCGATAGGATGCAGTTCACCTGTAAAAGGAGAATAAATTGTTAGTGATGAAAAGTCTATAGATATCATGAGTACCTCGCTTAAAAATAATACCCTTATTATAGTTATTTTAACATAGGGGTTATTGTTTTACACGACCCAAAAGGGTTTATTGTTTAAAATAACAGGTCTTGGTATAATCGGCATATATTATTTATAAGAGTATATGTTGGAGTGGGTATATATACTATGGAATTACCGAATATTCAGACTTTAAGGAGTTTTGTCATTTACGGGCGCTTGGGGAATTTCACCTTGGCAGCCAAAGAAGCTAACGTAACACAGTCGGCGTTCAGTGCACAAATTAAAAAGCTGGAGATCATTGTCGGCGTGCCTCTTATTCGTCGGGACAATAAGGGGAGTTCCCTTACGGCAGAGGGAGAAATCTTTTACAAAGAGGCGACAAGGATTTTGAGTGCCTTGGAACAAGCCGTTGTAAGTACGCAAACCATGTATGACAGTCGTCGCCCCGAGCTTCATGTGGCCGTTATGCGCAGTATGGGTGATGTAGTCATGAATACCCATATTGCATACTTTAAGAAACATCATCCCGACTTTATTGTGAACGTGTACGACATGGAAGAAGAAGAAATCATATCGGATTTATATGCTGAACGAGTAGATGTAGCCTTTGTCTATATTACGGATATGACGAAGTGGGAAGCGTACGGAGTCGTTCCCGTCGGTGCCGATCGATATGTATATTTCGGACCGAAATTGAATTCATCCGATCCGGTGGATAGAGAAGAAATTTTGGACTTGCCTTTATTAAGGTATCCGCCGAAATATTTTATGGAGACTGCTTTTCACGAGTACTTTGCAGGTCGACACGCCAGGGAAGAAATTCAATTGTCCAATCCCTATGCCATGATTGATTATTGCAGGCGGAATCGAGCCGGATTTCTCTTATCTGAACGGTTGGCTGAATCAACGGGAATTCGCAGAAAGTGTAAAGATTTACGACAGGGGTCTGAAGTTGCCTCTTTATTTAGTGCACAAAAAGGATCATGTTAAACAGCCCTATATCGATGTATTTTCCGATTACTTACAAAAGAAAAGTTTTTAGTAAAACGAATGGCGTCATTAATTATTTTGATGATGTCATTCGTTTTATTGTCTATACATGATATGGTGACGGAATTATAATCGTCTTTGTTAATTCTTTAAGCTAATATCGAAAAGGGAGTATAAGATGATGGGCGAGAAAAAGGAAACCTTATGGACTGTTCCGTTTGTACTGGACACGGTTATTAATTTGCTTGTATTTTTGATTTACTACTTATTGATGGTTATCATTGCTGTCGTAGCTAAAGATGAATTACATGCTTCAGCCAGTGAGGCCGGATTGGCGGTAGGTATTTATATTATCGGTACTGTCGTAGCTCGTATCTTTGCCGGCCGTTTTGTCGGTACCTTAGGATGCCGACGAGTCTTGTACGGCGGTCTGTTCATTTATCTTATTTCTACGATTCTGTATTTTTATATACCGAATTTGCTCGTCTTGGATACTATCCGCTTTGTAAACGGTTTTGCCTACGGTGTTACATCGACGGCAACCAGTACGATTGTGGCTACGGTTATTCCGAAGACTCGTCGAGGTGAAGGCATTAACTACTACGGTTTGAGCCTCAGCTTGGCAGCAGCTATCGGTCCTTTCTTGGGAATTTTAATGCTGTCGATTACAAACTTTACCTTTATCGTCGCTTTCTGTGTTGCTCTTGTTATTTTGTGTATTATCGGAGCGTTCTTGTTGAAGTTTGAAGAACCTACATTCAGTGCCGAAGTCGTAGAAGAAGAAAAGGGCACGCGTATTTCCGATTTTCTGGAACCGCGAGTTAACTCTATTTCTCTTGTGTCTATTCTCGTGGGCCTGTCCTACTCCGGCATTTTGGGCTTCATGGCCTCTTATACCCGTGAAGTAAATCTCGTTGAAGCAGGTACCTTGTTCTTCGTAGTTTATGCTATCGTCATTACGCTGACTAGGCCCGTCCTCGGTATCATCTTCGATCGTCACGGCGAAAATTGTGTTATGTATCCCAGCTATGTATGTTTAGCCATCGGTATCGTACTTCTCAGTCAGGCTACGGCTTCATGGATGGTTCTTTTATCGGCCGTATTTGTCGGATTGGGTTACGGTACATACATGTCTAACGGTCAGGCCGTTGTCATTAAAATGGTTCCCGTTCATCGCATCGGCGTGGCTACATCGACTTATTTTATCGCTCTTGACCTGGGCCTTGGTGTCGGGTCCTTATATCTTGGGAGCTTGGAAGGAAACCGTCGGCTTTACAGGAATGTTTTCGACGACGGCTGTTATTGCTCTTGTAGCGCTTGTGTGCTACTTTCTCTTTTACGGACGCCTTGTGGGTACGGACAAGGATCCGTCCTTAAAAGCTCAACAGGAAGATGAAGCCATGCAACTGCGTATGCGTATGGCATCGGAATCTCAAATGATTGAAGAATAAAAAAATATATATACCGCTTCTGTAAGATGAGACTTGCAGAGGCGGTTTTATTATGCTGTCTGATGATACGAAGAGGTTACATAAATAAAGAAGGGCGCTTTGCGGAAGCGCCCTTCTTAATGGAGTTTCATGAAATATGAATCGGATTTTAAATCTTTATGCCTTGGCAGCAGCTTCGCCGAGAGCCTTGCATTCTTCGGAATCATTCGGCGTTTCGTTAACAATAGCTGTACCGATTAAGTTTGCACCGGCATCAATTACGCGCTGTTTCCAAGTTTCCATCCAGTCACCGGTACCCCAGCCGTAAGAGCCGAAGAGACCGACTTTTTTGCCGCTTAATTTGCCGGCTAATTCTGCAAAGAACGGTTCAACTACCGTTTCTTCCAATTCTTCGCCGCCCATTGCGGGGCAACCGAGGAGAATAACGTCTTTACCTGCGACGGCGTCGACGGTTGTATCGTCAACTAACATTTTTTCAACTTCAGCACCGGCACCCTTTGCTGCTGCTTCGATTTCGTTAGCCATTGCTTCCGTGTTGCCTGTGCCGCTCCAATAAACGATTGTTACCATAATGAAACTCCTCCTTAAGCTACTATAAGCTCTTCTAATTTTATGCCAACAGAGAATCTGTTGATATAGTCTTGACGACAGCGTGTATACGTTTCGAAGATTTCGGCCGCTTTTTGAGCATCGCCGTATACCTTCCATTCACCGCACAGTTTGGCATGGTTGCCGCTATTGCGAATAAATCCGTAAACATCTTCAACAGGATAACCGAGGAAAATCCCTGACTCGTGGGGAAAACAACCCGTCTCGGAAAAACGGTCTTTCAATTTGTTCAACATATCGGTCAATGTCATACTGTCACTGTATCCGAATTGTCGTAAGAAACAAAGGTTGCATTTGCGACGTACATATTCACAAATCATTTTCGGGCGATATACGTACAATAACGTTCGTGTCGGGCAGGTGAATAAAATACGGAAATATAATCCTTTTTTGTTGAATTTATGATTATATTTATCAACCGTTTTTCTAAATTCATCCATGGTTCCCTGGCGGTGAAAACAGAGAAGAGCACCGGGTTTAAGACCCGCCAATGTCGGTGCACAGTGATGAATTAAGAGTGTATCGATATTCATGCCCTACCTCCGCAAACCATAACATCTGTCGATATCAATATATCAATTATGAAAAAAGTTGTCAATAATAAGTGAGCTAATTTAAATTGTATTCTTCATTTGTATGAGTAAACCTATGGTATAATGAAGAACAACCCGGAGGAGGTGCGGAATTGGAAAAGACAGAATACACACAGTGTTTCGGATGCGGCAAGGATAATCCCATAGGATTAAAATTGGATATGCATGTAAATGAAAGTGATTCGTATGCCGACTTTGTTCCGAAGCCGGAGCATCAAAGTTATGATGATCGAATGCATGGGGGTTTGGTATCCACGCTCATCGATGAAGTTATGGGAAATCACGTTTTCGTTTTGACGGGAAAACCGGCGTATACGGCGGACCTGCACCTCCGCTTCAAGGATTCTGTGAAAATCGGAGAGAGAGTTCGTATTGAATCTCACATCGTTTCTCGGCGAGGACGATTGTTTGTAACAAAAGGATGCGTTATAAAGGAAAACGGAACCGTGGCTGTTACGGCTGAAGCCAAGCTGATGACAGCCTCTTAAAGACGTAAGCAAAGTTTGTAAAATCTTTGAAATGAAAAAACCGGCAGATTATATCTGCCGGTTTTTCGCTTGTAAAAAATAGAATTTTAGAGTTTTAAAAGTTTATTGTACATAGGTACTGTATGCGGAAGCTGTCGTAGGAAGGTGGGTGTCGGCAACCGCCTTGTTGAGAGCTACCTGTATATAGTGAAGATATTTTGCCAGTTCAGGGGTTAAGGGCAGGTTTTTTTGTTTAATCCAGCCGACTCGCATAGTTGCGGAAATATCCGCAATGGGAACGGATACGACTTCAGAGCCGACAACAGACGGCAAGAGACAGCCTGTGCCGATGTTATAGGCTTCTGTATTGGCAATGATGCTGAGCATGGATGAACGATCGGATACATAAACTGTTTGCTTCGATATACTGTTCGGAATGACGAACTCTTCCGACAGTTGCTTCGGTTCACTGCCCTGATCATAGCATACATGAGGGTAGTCCGTAAGTTGTATCGTAGTCACTTCGGAAAAACCTGCAAGAGGATGATCGCTACTGACATAAACATGGGGCGTAAATTCGTGCAAGGGGATAAATTCGAGGTTATTTTTCGTAAGGAGACGGGACATAAATTGTTCCGTTCTTTTGGTAATGTAGATAATGCCGATTTGGCTGCGTGAAACAAGGACATCACGAATGATTTCAGACGTGCGACCTTCACGGAGACGAATGGTATAGGGGATTTCTTCAGGAATATTTGTAAGTAAGTTAATCAGGCCGTCGACGGCAAAAAGATAATGGTGAGAAGATACGGATAGACGCAACTCTTCGTCAAGTCTCTCTTTGCGGAAATAGTCTTCCATGGCATCCGATGCCTCTAAAACATGGTGAGCAAACTGAAGAAACTCAAGCCCTTCGGTGGTAAAAGAAATGCCATGGCGACTGCGTTTTAAAATGGTAATGTGAAACTCTTCTTCCAAATCTTTAACAACCTTGCTCAGGCTGGGTTGAGCGATAAAGAGTTTTTTGGCTGCGGCGGTAATGGAACCGCTTTTTGAAATTTCAACTATATACCGCAATTGTTGTAAGGTCATGCCGCCCTCCGCCATAGTTTTTTTCTATACAATCGTTTTATGCAACAATATTATTCGTTTAAATTATATGCTGATATACTGAGAATAGCAAAAAATATAAGAAAAAATCATAAAAAGCCTATTATAATATATTATTTTTCTATAAATAAGGAGGAAGATTATGGACAGAACAGAGTTACAAAAAATGGGGTTTGCTACACAATCTATTCATGGAGGTTCTTCGAAAAATACATTTGGAGCATTAACGGCACCTATTTATCAAACATCAACGTTTATTTTCGACTCGGCGGAACAGGGCGGAAAGCGATTTGCTCTTGAAGAAGAAGGGTATATTTACAGTCGTCTCGGAAATCCGACGAACACGGTTGTAGAAGAAAAAGTCGCACTTCTCGAAGAAGCGGAAGCCTGCATGTCCACGGCATCGGGAATGGGGGCTATTTCAGCTACCTTCTGGACTATTTTGCAACATGGAGATCATGTAGTAGCCAGCGATACTTTATACGGGTGTACCTTTGCACTCTTAAATCACGGTATGCCCCGGGCGGACGTGGACGTAACTTTTGTAGATATGAACGACTTAGAGGCTGTTAAAAAGGCAATGAAGCCGAACACAAAAATGGTTTATATTGAGACTCCTGCCAATCCGACCTTAAAAATCGTAGATATTAAGGCCGTATCCGACATTGCACATGAAGTGGACGGTTGCCTGGTCGTTGTAGATAATACCTTCTGCACACCTTACATTACGAAACCGCTTACATTGGGAGCGGATGTAGTTGTTCACTCGGCGACAAAGTATCTGAACGGTCACGGTGACGTTATTGCCGGCTTTGTTTGCGGTTCTGCCGAATTCATAGCCCAGGTTCGTCTCTTTGGTATTAAAGATATGACAGGAGCCGTTTTGAGTCCCTTTGATGCTTTTTTGATTGCTCGCGGCATGAAGACCCTGGCATTGCGTATGGAAAAACATTGCTCAAACGCTATGGAGGTAGCGGCGTTCTTGGAAACTCATCCGGCTGTAGAGTCCGTTGCTTATCCGGGGCTTAAGAGCTTCCCCCAATTTGATTTGGCAAAGAAACAAATGAGTCTGCCCGGCGGTATGATTTCTTTCGAACTTAAAGGCGGTAAAAAAGCGGGCGGTACGGTTATGGACAGTGTCAGACTTTGCAAATTGGCCGTATCTTTAGGCGATGCGGAAACGTTAATTGAACACGCGGCTACGATGACTCATTCTCCGTATACGGCGGAAGAGTTGAAAGCTGCCGGTATCAGTGAAGGCTTGGTTCGACTGTCCGTAGGCTTGGAAGATGCTCAAGATATTATTGACGATTTAAAACAGGCATTGGATAAGGTGAAATAAGAAGGTAGTAAAATATAAAAGGCGATGACCGGGAGGTTATCGCCTTTTATAAAAACGTGCGGAAACTATATATATTAAATATCTATGAATATACCAAACTTTTTAATATTACACTCAAATATATGTATGTGATAGGATGTACAAAGATTAAAGTGTGTTGTATATTACCTTACTTATTGCAAAGGAGAGTGTTGGTCGGTGGACGGAAATCAGGATGAAGTAAGAAAAGAAGCGGCTGTTCAGACCGAACAAAAAGATGCCGAGATAAAGCCGAACGGGACGGCGTTATTCCCTTTTATTGTATTTGTAGGCGTGTACTTGGGGGCCGGGATCATTTTACAAATGCAAGGTGTGGAAATGCCCTTTTATCAATTTCCTGCACCGTTGGCCTCTATCATCGGTATTATCGTAGCATTTGCCTTATTGAAAGGAAAATTTAGTGATAAGTTTAATACTTTCATAGAAGGTTGCGGAAATCCCGATATTTTAATTATGTGTATGATTTTCCTGTTAGCCGGAGGTTTTGCCGTAGTATGCAAGGCTATGGGCGGTATAGATTCTACGGTTAACTTGGGGCTGACGTATATTCCTCCTCAGTATTTGGCGGCCGGTGTATTTCTTATTTCGGCTTTCATTTCTACGGCAACCGGTACATCTGTAGGCTGTTGTGCGGCTGTAGGTCCTATTGCCGTAGCTATTGCCGAAAAGTCCGGCACCCCTTTGGGACTGGTTCTCGGTTGTCTTATCGGCGGGGCTATGCTCGGAGATAACCTGTCCATTATTTCGGATACGACCATTGCGTCTACGCGTACGCAAGGCTGTGAAATGAAGGATAAATTTAAGTTAAATCTTTGGTTGACCATTGTGCCGGCCGTGATTACCTTTGTACTTCTTGTTATCTTCGGCGGATCTGACGGGGCTGTAAGCTCGGGAGAACATCCGTACAGCCTGATCAAAATTTTGCCGTACATAGTCGTGCTTGTTACGGCCGTTGCAGGCGTAGACGTATTTCTCGTCTTAGTCGGCGGTACGGTTTTGGCAGGCATCATCGGGATGGCTTACGGGGATTTAACATTCCTGTCCTTTATGCAGGCTATTTATAAGGGCTTTTCGGGAATGTTCGATATCTTCCTCTTGTCGCTTTTGACAGGCGGTTTGGCTGCTATGGTGAGCAGGGCGGGAGGCATTGCTTTCCTGCTTCATTCCGTGGAAAAATTTATTACGGGCAGTAAGTCGGCGCAAATCGGTATTTCCGGGCTTGTTTCCGTTACGGACATTGCCTTGGCTAATAATACGGTTTCGATTATTATTAACGGGGAAATGGCAAAGAAACTTTGCTATCGCTTTAAAGTAGATCCGCGTCGTTCGGCGGCCTTGCTCAGTACGTTTTCGTCTATTTTTCAGGGACTCATTCCGTACGGGGCACAGATGCTCATTGTTACAGGCTTTACAGCCGGTGCCGTATCGCCTCTTGAAGTCTTGCCGTACACTTGGTTTCTCTATCTTTTGGCTATTTCCGCTATTGTGTCCATTTTTGTTCCTTTTTCGGACGGATTTATCAGAAAAGATCCGTGGAATTACGAGCATGAAACGGCACAGAGTAAAGTTGATGCTTTGGTAAAATAAAGGTCCTTTTACAGACATAAAAATCCCTGCCTTTAGGCAGGGATTTTTATGTCGATATTTAAAATGCCGGTAGGATGGAGCCTTGGAAGTGCTCTTCAATAAACTTGCGAATCGGTTCGGATTGATAAATTTCTACCAACTTTTTATATGTTTCATTATTTACGTCGTCGGCACGAACGGCAATGACATTAGCGTAAGGCGAACTCTTATCTTCAACAACAAGAGCATCCTTTTGCGGATTCAAGCCGGCCGGAATAGCGTAGTTCGTGTTTACGCAAGCTAAGTCCATATCATCGAGAGAACGAGCGATTTGAGCCGCATCGAGTTCCGTAATCTTCAGATTTTTCGGATTGCTGACAATGTCTGCAACTGTTGCATCGACAGTCTTACCGTCTTTTAACGTAATTAACTTAGCTTGTTGCAACAGTAACAGGGCTCTGGCTCCGTTCGTAGGGTCATTAGGGATGGCCACCGTAGAACCGTCGGCTACCTGATCAAGTGATTTATACTTGTGCGAGAAAACACCCATGGGAAGGATAATCGTTTTGCCGATGGACTTTAAATCGAGACCTTGTTTTTTGACGACATTGTCCAAGTAGGGCTGATGTTGGAAGGAGTTCATATCCAAATCTTTTTGAGCCAATGCCGTATTGGGTTGTACATAGTCGTTAAATTCGACGACTTTAACCGTAATGCCCTGCTTAGCCGCTTCTTTAGCGACTTCATCCATAACTTCCGCATGCGGACCGGCAGTTACGCCAATTTTAATTTCTTTGTTATCGCCGCCGGCAGAATTATTGCCGCCGCAACCGGTAATAAACGCGGCAGTTGCTACGATGAGGGCCAAAGTGAGGCCTTTTTTCAGGGAAATTTTCATAATATAACATCCTTTCATTAAAAGCTTATGATGTGGAAGTTCATACAAAAAAGCCGTCATTCAGATGACGGCTTTTCTTATCTTTTTCCGTTCATCTGCCGGCATAAGCCGTCGGACTTGGCACCTTCCCTAACGGGGGTTGCCGCAATGTCATCGGGCCGTATCCCTCAATTGCTCTTGATGAAATCACATATATAATTGATGTTCCGTATTATAACATCGTGGAAATAAATCTGTCAACGATTTATTTCCACTAAAAAAGTACAGTATAAAAATGGGGATTAAATCTCTTATTCATGAAAGTTTAAAATCTTTCCCGGGTTAAGAATATTATTAGGATCCAGTGCGTTTTTTATCGTTCGCATCAGGTGTTTTTCTCCTTCAGGCGTAAACTTTTCCATATAGCGTAATTTTTTGGCACCGATGCCGTGTTCACCGGCCAGGCGGCCTCCGACGGAATATGCATAGGCATAGACTTCGTTGTGGAAGGCTTCGACCGATTTTTCCCACACTTCATCAGACATGTCCGTCTTGCATAAGACTATATGAAGATTCCCGTCACCGATATGAGCATTGATCTTTACTTCAAAAGGATATGCATTCCCGATGTCCATAATTTTTTCAATTGTATCGGCAATGCGGTGAACAGGGACAACTACGTCATCCGTCAAAAAGACTTTGCTGATCAACTCGACAGAAGTCTGGCAATTACGTCGCATGTTCCAAATGCGATCGTCCGCTTCAAGAACATCAACGGCACCCGATTGTTCGCAAATGTCGGCTACTTGTTCCATCTTTTTATCTGCATCGTCTGCGTCATACGTTTCAACCGTTATGATGACATATACGCCTTTCATAACCGGGCATATTTTCATATCCGCAATAATCGGCACAGCCGCGAACATATGAGTTATCCATATATTCAATACTCGTAGGCTCAATGCCGGCTTTAATCAACTGCGGTACCATGTGCAGAGCCGGAGTAGGCGAGTCATAGACGGCCAAGACGTCAAAACGATACGGCGGCAAAGGCGTGAGCTTCACTGTAACTTTCGTAATAATACCGAGAGTTCCTTCGCTGCCGATAATTAATTGTTCCAGACAGTAGCCTGTAGAGCATTTTTTCAAGATGCCGCCTACTTCGACGATTTCGCCTGTCGGTGTAACGACTTCAAGGGCGTAGACTTGATGGCGTGTAACACCGTAACGAACGGCTTTTAGACCGCCGGCATTCGTTGCCAGATTGCCGCCGATAAGACTGCTTTCCGAACTGGACGGATCGCCGGCATACAGAAAACCGGCTGATTTGGCACGATTTTGTAAATCAATGGTACGCACACCCGCCTCGACAGTCATGTACATGCCTTCTTCATTAAGTTCCAAAATTTTATTCAGCCGTTCCATTAAAAGGACGAGGCCGCCGCAGACAGGAATAGCACCGTCTGCAAGACTGGTACCTCCCGAACGGACCGTGACGGGAACTTTGTAGCGGTTGGCCAATTTGAGAATTTGTGAAATTTCTTCGGCCGATGCGGGAGCAACGGCTGCTTCGGGAATATGAAACAGCTTAGGATCCGATTCATAGTCCGTTTGATAGGCGATGAGTAAGTCGGCGTCAGTCTTAACATATGACGGGCCGGTTATTTGTTTCAGCTCTTCAATAAATTCGGCTGTTACAGGTGAATAGGTTTGCAAAATATAACCCTCCTTTAAATCAGGTATATACTATTTTAACATCCTTTCTACCCCTTTCAATAAGAACGAAATATAAAATTTTTTTATGCCGAAAAGACACAAGCGGTTTAAAGAGGAAAATACTGAGAATTGTTGACAAATAGTTTTAAAAAGAACACAAAAAGGGTGGAAAATTTTATGAACAGCATAAAAACTTATTTCTTTGACAACTATGAACGCATGAAATAAAAAAAAACAGACGAGAAATATACTCTTTTTTTCATGGTTACTGACATAGATTATCAAGAATAAAACGGGTTAACCATGCGGTGTTTTGACTATTTTGATAATTGACAAGGAGGGAGAAACGTGTAATAATTATGTCAGCGAAAGGGACATGAGAACCCTCGAGTGATATTTTTTGCGGAGGTGAATACCATGCATGTAGTTTCCGATGAATGCGTAAAATGCGGTGCTTGTGAAGCAACTTGCCCGACCGGCGCTATTACTGAAGGCGAAACGAAGTATGTTGTAGGCGATGCTTGCATCGATTGCGGTGCTTGCGAATCCGTTTGTCCTACAGGCGCTATCGCTGCTGAATAATAGGCTATATACATATAAACCGCTATGTGTTATGCATAGCGGTTTTTTGTGTGTCCTCGTTGTTTTTTAACGGTGTCTGTGATAGGATAAAGGCATTCCGGTCGACTGTGCCGGTAAGTCGAGGAAGGAGATAACTGTGTCTGTTTTTATCATTGCCTGCCTTGTCGTAGCGGCAGACCAAATCGGAAAATATGCAATATCCCATTCCATGATATTGAATCAATCTGTTCCGGTTATACCGGGATTTTTTCATATAACTTATATTTTGAATAAGGGAGCGGCCTTTGGCTTTCTGGAACACAAACAATGGCTGTTTATTGCCGTTGCCATAGGGCTCTTCCTTCTGTATTTTGTATTTCGTAAATACTTGCCGAAAGTGCCGGTTGTCACTGTCGGTACGGGGCTATTGTTAGGCGGTGCCTTCGGTAATGCAGTTGATAGATGTTTATTCGGAGCCGTAACGGATTTTTTCGATTTTCGGGTATGGCCCGTATTTAATATTGCCGATATGGCCATTGTAGCAGGTGTCTTTTTATTACTCATTTATTGCTGGACCCACGGTTCGGAGTAAGGCGGTTGAAATGGAAGTTATAACCTCTGTCGTAACTGATAAAGATACGGGAATACGGGTTGATATATATGTAGCAAGGGCTTTGGATATATCTCGTTCGTATGCGGGGAATCTCATAAAGAACGGGAAGGTTTCCATGCGTAACCGCATCCTGAAAGCCAACTACCGCGTGGCGGAAGGCGACGAAATCGTCATTGAAAAGGATGAGGCTGAAGACCTTACGGTTGAGGCTGAAAATATCCCTTTAGATATTGTATATGAAGATAAGGATATTATTATTGTTAATAAGGCACGAGGTATGGTTGTCCATCCGGCGGCGGGAAATCCGAACGGGACCCTTGTAAATGCACTTTTATGGCATTGCGGCGGCGAGTTGTCGGGGATTAACGGGGTTATTCGTCCCGGCATTGTTCATCGACTGGACAAAGATACATCGGGGCTTATGGTAGCGGCTAAAACCGATGCGGCACATAAAAGCCTGGCGGAACAGATTAAGAGCCATACGGCACGACGCACCTATGTGGCTCTCGTTCACGGCAATATTGTGGAAGCAAAGGGGCGTATTGATGCACCCTTGGGACGACATCCTAAGGACCGCGTTAAAATGGCCGTCAATATGAAGGACGGCAAAGATGCGATTACACATTTTACTGTATTGGAGCGGTTCGGTAACTATACGTTGGTACAGTGTCGTTTGGAGACAGGACGGACTCATCAGATTCGCGTGCATATGGCTTATATCGGGCATCCCGTAGTAAATGATCCTCTGTACGGGTATAAAAGAGACGCCTTTCCCATTGAAGGGCAGGCGCTTCATTCCTGTGCTCTTGATTTAGTGCATCCTATTACGAAGCAAGCCATGCATTTCGAAGCCCCTTGGCCCAATGATTTTAAGGCTGTCGTACAAGCTGTTGACGGCGGAGGTGTGTAATGTTGCGATACAAGACCTTGTTATTGGATGAAAAGGCTATAGAACGAGCCATACGGCGTATTGCCCACGAAATTATCGAGCGTAACAAAGGGTTGGAACAGATGATTCTCGTCGGGATTCATACCCGCGGTGTTCCCTTGGCGCAAAGATTGGCTCGTGAATTGGAATCCATAGAGGAAGTCGTCGTTCCCGTTTACGACTTGGATATATCCGCTTATCGTGACGATCGAAAACGAACGGATATTCGTCGCGTCGACAAGGGTAAGACTGCTTTTAATGCCGACGACAAGACGATAGTCTTAGTCGATGACGTTTTATTTACCGGCAGAACTGTGCGCTCGGCTTTAAATGCCGTCATGGAGGCGGGCCGTCCGAAGTTTATAGAACTGGCCGTTTTGATAGATCGCGGACATAGAGAACTTCCTATTAGGGCCGACTATGTAGGGAAAAATGTTCCTACGGCTTTGCGAGAAGCCGTGTCCGTTCAACTTGAAGAAACGGATGAAAAAAATCAAGTCGTGTTATGTGAAGAAGTGCCTCGTTAGAGGTGCTTCTTTTATTTATTGTAAGAGTTGGACAGGTACTTATGGAAGCTGACCATGATGTAGAAGTCGGAGAAAGTGTATACATATAGACAAAAGACCGAGCCGTTTACGACAAAATAAACGACTCGTTCTGAAACAAATAAGGGATATTGCCTCGGCAATATCCTTATTTCATGTGGCGGAGTGGGAGAGATTCGAACTCTCGCAAGCCTTACGACCCCTAACGATTTAGCAAACCGTCCTCTTCAGCCTCTTGAGTACCACTCCACATACGCTGACTGATTTAGTATACACTGGGAGCGGTTTCTCTGTCAAGCTGAGTACCGAGGTTATTTCTTTAAAATATCTTCTACGGCAGCGACCTTTCGTGTCATCATGTTTGTGTGGCCGGGACGAATGTCGGCTTTCATAATAACTTCTGTGCGAATTCCCCTTTCGGCGAAATGAAAGGTAGCTTTTTTAACAACGGACATGACTTCGTCCCATTCGCCTTCAATCTCCGTAAACATGGAGTTCGTACGGCTTTTTAAACCTGAGCGACGAATGATGTCAACGATTTCCGCCACATCGGCCGCATATTCATCCCCCGTGCCGCAAGGAGCAATACAAAGAGCTATTAATGTATTCATCGTTATACCTCCGTCAGTGAAAATTTCGCTGTATCAAGTTTATCTGTTAAAGTGTATAAATTATCGATAAAGGCCGATTTAAAAGAGGCCGGGCCGTCGGCTACGGAAGAAGCTGATTCACCGGCCAGATTATAAGCAAAGGTGCCGCAACAAGCGGCTGTAAAAGGATCTGTGACGGCTGCGTATACGGCAATGACTCCGCCTAAAGAACAACCGCAACCGGTGACTTTTTCCATTAAAGGAGAACCCCCTTCTGCCGTGAGAAGGTGAGTGCCGTTCGTAATCAAGTCTTTTTTGCCTGAAACGGCGACGGCACCTTTGGTATATCGGGCCAAGGCTATAGCCGCTGTTTCGGCCGCTTCGACCGTATCCGTAGTATCGACACCGCGGACCCCTGCACCACCGCCGTGAGACAATTTCCAAAGGTCGGCGAGAGCAATGATTTCCGAAGCGTTACCGCGAATGACTGCAGGTGGCAACTGCGTGCGTGTTGTAACAATTCGGTACGCAGGGTTCCGATGCCGAGGGCCACAGGGTCGAGAACCCAGGGCTTGTCGGTAGCCGCCGCTTCGTCCATAGCAGCCGGTACCGATTCGGCATAAACGGGCAAGAGGGTTCCCACATTGATGTAGAAAGAAGAACCGAGCCGTACTAACGAGCGTGCTTCGTCAGGCAAGTAAACCATAGCTGCCGAACCGCCTACGGCTAATTGCGCATTGGCGACAAAGTCGACTGTTACGAAATTGGTGATGGAACCTGCCAAGGGCGTTGTCTGTCGAGCCTTTTTGGCAGCTTCTGCAACTTGCTTGCGAATCATTGCTTCTGTCAGCATAAAAAACACCTCGCTGTTAAGTTTTGATTACATTATAGATTCATATCCGTAATGACGCAAATAAGCCGTTCTTGTTGATTTTTACCGACCTATTTACTATAATATTAACTGATTATCGAAATGGGATGTCATTGCCTACGGCAATAGAATCAGGAGGAATGACTATGGTGTGGAATAAGAAAATATCGGCACTGTTGGCGGTTGTCGCATTATGCGGAGCTGCAACTGTCGGAGCTGCAGACTATACGATTCTTGAAAAAGCGGAAAAGGTGGAAACGACCGTATACGGTACGACTCAGACAGGTGCACTGAATACTCGTATTGCCGCTCTCGATAAAGTTCTCAACGGTTCTGACTCCGTTTCGGGCAGTGTTGATTCGAAAACAGATGAATTATATAAAGAGGTGTACGGAAATACGGGCTCGGATCTGTCCATGGTGGCAGCAGTCAACATGATGCAGCGCCAATATTCCGGTACGGTTACAAACGATGCCTTGACGACTCGCGTAGGAGAGTTGGAAGAAGGTATCAGCGGTAAGGTCGGTACAGGGTCCCTGCGTAGCCGCGTGGCGGCTCTTCGTTCCGCCATGTTGGGCAAGAGAAATTCGTGTCTCAGGTGGTAACGATTCCTGCCGGGACAGTTGTGGAAATGACCAATGAAGATCCTATTAACTCCAAGGACTTGACCGAAGGTGATCGCCTTCGATTTCTCCGTTGCCGAAGATATTAAAGTCGGTGATGTCATCGCCATTCCTCGCGGCATGGAAGCCGAAGGGACGGTGAGTAAAGCACGTAAAGCCGGACGCTTCGGTAGAGACGGTAAGATAGAAATTGAATACGATTCCGTCCATGCTTCTGACGGTTCGCCCGTACAGCTTGTTGTCGGTGAAAAAACTAAGGAACAATACAAGCGTACCGCCGGTGCTGTCGGGGCTTCCGCCGCCGGAGCCATTATTCTCGGACCTGTCGGCTTGGTCGGCGGCTTGTTCGTTAAGGGCAATAATGTAGACATTCCCGCCGGCTCGACAATGTATGCTGAAACGAAGCACGATGCGGATGTTGTAGGTTTTAAATCTGAAGGCGGTCCGAATACGATGGAAACGGCAGACATGGCGGCTAGCGGTGTTGTCGTTCCCGGCACTAATGAACCGGCGACAACCGTAACGGAATCACCGGCATCGCCCCAGGTTGAAAAGCCGAGTGCTGTACAAAAGCCGGAACAAGCGGCAGTGCCCGAAAAAACGGAAACGCCGGCACCTGCAAAAGCAGCTGAACCGGAAGTTACGACAACGGCAGCCAATTCGGATGTTCGCCCCGTAGACCTTGACGATGCGAACGATGAAACGATTATTACCATTACGCCTACAGAACAGTAGGTTATATAAAGGTGACACGAATGAATAAACGACTGACCGCAACGGTATTGGCCTTTGTACTTCCTGTGGGAATTGCATCATATGCCGCAGGGGAAACGGCTGTAACGGAAAAATTACATACCCCGGTTCAGACCGCGTCTGCCGTCGACTTAGATGCGGCAATGGCCAAACTTGATACGTTGCCTATGCCGGCTAAGGTGTCCTCCGATTCCGTGTATGTGCGGAATTCGGACGGATACGTACAAAGTCGCGGCAATGTGGATGTACAACGCGGTACGAGTGAACTGCATACTTCCTATATGGAAGGGAACATGAAGACCGGTACATATGAAACAAAAGGACCGACCATCTATATTAATGATGACCAGGTTATTACGGCAGACGGAGTCGTTTATAACACGAAGGATAATTCGGCCACGGTGGCGACTGTGGCCGGATATACATCGAGCGATTCATCGGCCCTTTATTTCCGCGGGCAAAGCGCAAATGGCGGACGGGTCCGTTTATATCAAACACGGTTTAATTACGACTCCTCACGCCGTAGCTAAGACTCCGGACTATTATTTGACAGCCGATGATATTCGTATTTATCCAGGTAAGCGTGTGACAGCTGAAAATACGAAGTTGTGGTTTAAACATGTCCTCGTCTTAACGTATGGACATTACGAATCGTCTCTTGCCAAAGAGTCTGGCAGCCGACAGTGGATATTCTCGCTTCTTCCCAAACCGTCATATAATAGTGATGACGGTCTGGGTTTAAAAGGGAAAGCCGAATTCCCGCTCAGTAAAGACGGCAGCCTAGCCGTTAAGGCACGGTATGCCGTGTCCGTGAAGAGCGGATTTAAACCCTCTCTGACCTTGGAGAAAAATACGAAGGCAGGCACCTTTACATTCGGTTATTCAAAAGAAGTGAGCTCCAATGACAACGATAATGACGACCATATTTGGGTTACCAAGTGGCCGGAGTTTCACTATTATACGCCGCGACTCTACTTCGGGAATTCAGGTATATATGCTTTTGGCAGTGCTGAATACGGTAAGTGGCAGGAAAGTGATGTAGGTAAGGGAACCCACAAGGGGATGCGCGCGGAAATTACACATGACCCTATTGAGTTGTGGAAGGGAGCGGAAATCCGAGGCTATGCAGGTTATCGCAAGGACTGGTATGAAATCGGCGATAATGTCCGCAAGGATCCCTATTGGGGAATTATCCTTAAACAAAACGTAACGGATCGTTTATGGACGACGTTTTGGTATAAGCGGCACAATATTAGCGGGACTACCCCCTATCGTTTCGACAGTATCGAAAATCCCGATCAAAAGGGACTGTCTGTAGGGTACGTGCTGACACCGAGAGATACGTTTATTTTCTCTATTGCCAAGGATTTGGATGACGGACATATTAATGAACGTGATTTTACTTGGGTTCGGGATTTACACTCCTTTGTGGGAACGGTTACGTATAAACAAGTTAAAAAGAAGTGGGAAATCAAGGTTACAGCTAAAGATTTTGACTGATATGTTAACCCGTGGTGATGAGTTAAAGCCCCACGGGTTTTATGGCAAGCTAATCACCACCTAAAAGGTATTGATTAATAAGCCTCTCAGTGGTATACTGCAAACAAGAGAGAATCTCTTAAAGGAGTGATTGATATGAAGGTTGAAGAAGGTACGGTCGTATCCGTATTTGCGGACGGATCGGCAGAAGTAAAAGTAGGGCGTCATTCAGATTGCATCGCCTGCGGTGCTTGTGAAGGCGCTAAAGATATTGTAGTAACGGCGGTTAATAAGGTTAACGCCAAAGAAGGGCAGCATGTAAAATTCGAGTTTCACGACACGAATATTGTAGTCGGTGCTTTTATTTGTTTTGTTATGCCCCTATTGTTGGCAGCTGCCGGTGCGATTATCGGTTATTTTGTCAGCGGTTCTTTCGGAACAGATGCTGTACGCTCGGAAGTTGTCGGCGCTATTGTAGCCTTTTGCATCGGGTTGGGCGGTGTCAAGTATTTTGATCGCTCTCTGTCAAAAAGCGAAAAGTCTAAGCCGAAGGTTATTGAAATTATTGAAGGGTAAGAAGAAATCGATATTGTCGCTTGCTCGGTGAACAAGAATGCTTATAATTGCATGCTTGTTCACCGTTTTTTTGTATGCAGGTTAGACATATAATGAAAGAAATATATATAAGTCATGTATTTTAGTTATATTTTTATACAGAATATTTACGAATTCCTGAAAAGAATGTATAATCATTAAAGAAAAGGCATTAAACAGCTTATATTATACAATTGGGGATGAATAACTATGAATCATATGATCAAATTGCAATTATCGACGGCGCTGACCATACTTGCCGTATCGGCATCTTGTCCGGTACAAGGGGCAGATACACCCATCGTATCGAGTGGTGGTGTAGCTTATAATATCGGCTTGCAAGGCTCCTCTTTTACAAACTCGGATAATGTGTATCTGGGCGGTCAGACCGGTGCTGCAAACAGCAATCCTTACACACATACGGGGGACCCGAACGCAAAGGGAAATAATATTGCCGTAGGCGATTGTCGCTAAACGGATCGAATGGCGGCGGCAATATTGCCTTGGGTGCTAAGACCTTTGTAGAGGGTAAGGGAGATTATAATTTTTTGGGGAATTTTGCCGCAGGGTTTAAGTCTACCCTGTCCGATACGATTGCTATCGGTTCTTTTGCGGGCGCTAATGCTACCGGGAATAAAAATGTATGGCTCGGTGCCGGTCAGGCCGGCGGAAGTACGGGAAATAATACGGTATTAATCGGATCGAATTCTAATGTAACCGGTAATTTTAACTACGGTATGGGACATGGAATTATACTGAACGGGAATGATAATGCCGCTGTCGGTGCTTATAATAAGATAGAGGGAAATCGTTCAGGTGCCTTCGGGGTAGGCACTTATAATGTGTCTACCGTTGCGGGAGACGATTCATACAGTGTAGGTAATAATAATCGTGTCAGTGCGAATAATACCTTTGTCGTAGGGAATAACGTGACGACATCTCTGGAAAACGGGGTCGTCTTGGGCAACAATTCGACAGCTGAAAGTAGTGATGTAGTCGGCACTCCCGACTATACCTACAGTGACGGGACTACGGTCAGCTATGCCGGTAAAGTGCCTGTTTCCACCGTTTCCGTAGGGGCTTCGGGACAAGAGCGCACGATTACGCATGTAGCGGCAGGTCGTGTCAGTGAAAATTCTACGGATGCTGTCAACGGGTCTCAACTCTACGGGGCTAATCGGCAAATAGATAATTTGTATAGCCATATTGCCGGTCTCGGGAAAGAAGCCGATAAAGGATCCGCCAGAGCTGCGGCGTTGGCTGCATTGCATCCCTTACAGTTCGACCCGGACAATAGACTTCAGGTGATGGGCGGCTATGGACATTACAAAAATGCCAATGCACTGGCATTGGGAGTAGGGTATTATAAGAGAGAAAACCTGCTTTTTACAGCCGGAGCTACCTTTAGTGAACATATTATGGCCAATATCGGCGTATCCTATAAATTGGGAGAAGAAAATACATCACAAAAAATTTCGCCCGCATCATATAAGGCACTTGAACAACGGGTAGATATATTGGAAGCACAAAATAAGCAACTTCAGGAAACTGTCGCTATGCTTGTTAAAAAGATGAATGAGAAGTAGTTTTGCAGAAAATCGGCTCTACCTGATAAGGATAAAAAAACGGAACTGAAAGAATTTACTTTCAGTTCCGTTTTTTATACGTCTCCTCATAGCCGCCGGAGTTTTTCGCGATATTCCGTTAAAGATCGAACTTATGAAATATCGAAGATGTGAAAAACGACAGCCAGCTCCGTGACTCCGCAAATAAGGAAGAAAATGGCCGAGAACATCTGAATTCGTTTGTGACACATAGCGGTTAATGACCGTGCCGGCCAGTACGCCCAGTCCGTCGGCGGCAATCATGCCTGCTGTCGTACCGATTAACAGAGGAAGCCATTCGCCGAAGCGAGCAGCCATGGCAATGGTTGCTAATTGAGTTTTGTCCCCCGTTTCAGCTAGAAAGAAGGCAACAGCGACAGTCCAAAAGGGATTGATAAGCATCCTTTTATCTTTCAATTTTTCTTCCCTGTCATTACTGATGAGCGTGCCTATACAGAAAATAAAGAAGGTTGCCGCCGCTGCTAAATGAATGTAATCCATGTTGATTACCGTATTGACATAAATACCGATGATAATGGCGACGAGATGATTGGCGACAGTAGCGATGAGGACCGCCAACATAACCGTTTGCCAACGATACTTAGCGGCAAAGGCCATGACGAGAAGCTGGGTTTTATCACCCAGTTCGGCGAGAAAAACCATGAGAAAGGCTGTAAAAAAAGCAGTCATTAAAAACACTCCTGAAATTTAAAGGGTATCTTTTAAAGAAAGAACCGTCCCGTTTTTCAATTGAATGGATACAGGTTGAAAAACAGTGGATGTATTATCTAAAGACGGGAGGTCTCTTAGTGTTTTTTGAGACGGGATTAAACCGTTTAAAGGGAAACGGGCTGTGAGAGACGTGCCGCTTTTATAAAGCGGTACGTGCAGGCGGGTCGTATATAAAACGGCGTCATCTTGTGTACGTTTTAATGTGAAGTCACAGACAATCGATTCTATGTCGGAGGTTCCCTGCGGGTATACGGGGGTGTAATCGAGACGTAAGAAAGTATTGTCATTGTCATCTGTTACCAGAGATGACTGTATGTTTTCAATATGCACGTACCTTTCCATGCGTTTGCTCACATCATCATTTGAGAGGGCCAAGGCGGTCATGGAAGCGTCGTGGATGCGTGATAAAAAAGCTGTGCTGTCATCTAAATCCGCAACCGTCCAAGTCCCGTTTATTCGTTTCATGATAAGGGTACATGGGATGGAGGCCTGTAACGCATCGTTATACCAGTATACGGTTAACAAGGCTGTTGAATCGTCGACGGCATGGCTGAAATCATGTGAGTCATAGTGCCAACCGGTAACGGGAACTATGAAGCCGAAGTTACGCAATGTATCCTTCAAATCATCAGACTTTAGGCTGTCCGAGTTTGCCGGTACATTTCCGTCAATGCTGTCAGACAGTAAGGTATGAAGGTCTTCGGCAAAAGACTCGCGGCTCGACAGCCCCGTAACTTTTAAAATGGCAGAGACAGTGTTTCCGTCCCGTCTTTGAGCCGCATTATCATATATGGCAAAGGCCAAGGCTTTATCGTTGACGGCTTTGAAAAAAGCGGACTTATCTTTCGCATCGGCTGATGTTATAATTCGATTAAACGCATAATCAGGAGTGTTTTTATAAATATAATGATAAGAAGAGATAAGGGCGGCAAGAGAAAAAATCAGTGCCAATAAGGCCGCGATTGTACGTATGTCAAATAAAACGGCATCGCGTGGTTTCATAGGAGTCCTTCTTTCGCATATACTCATATCAATAGGATAATATCTTATTATATCACGAAATAAAAGTAAGCGTTTAACAGGAGAGACTGGAGGAGGAAAATGGTTCGAAGTGAAGAAAATGAAATTGTCGGCCTTTATTGCGGCAGTCGCTTTATCAGCCTGCGTGAAGCGACGGGCAAGGAGCCGAATGCCTTGCCCGTATATGCCGCGACGCCGACGGGCAATAAAATTTTGGTTCGTTCGTGTTTGATGCTTTTAGCGGCTGCTACAGATGAAATTTGTAAGGGCGGGGAAGTTGACGTGTTCTATCCTTTGAGTAAGGGATTATACGGGATTATTCACGGTATTCCCGAGATGACGGAAGAGTTTATCGAGCGCATTCAGAAAAAGATGAATGAACTTGTGGAACGAAAAGAACCGATGCTTGTCGTGCAGGTGAGGGACTCGGGAACCTTATATAAGTGCGGAAGCATCTCTAAGTTCTTTGACGGACCATTAGTACCCCATGCCGGATATATACGTGCCGTTAAGTTGGTAGCCCGGGGAAAGGGGTTCGTTTTGGAAATACCTCAGATATACTGTCCTACGGAGCTTGCTCCGGTTGAAGACGTACCGGGCATGGTTTCTCTTTTTACGGATGTAAGAAAATTTTATCGTAAGCTGGATTGCCGCTTTGTATCCGACTTGAATCGACATATACGTGACGGCTCCGTTCAAACATTAATTAACAAGTGCGAGGCGAATGTGTCCGCGCGTTTTGAAAGCTTGGCGAATAGTATAAGAAACAGGCTGCCTATCGTCCGCACGGTTTTGATTGCCGGACCGACATCGTCCGGGAAGACGACCTTCGGAAAAAGGCTGGCCGCATGTCTCTATGAAAAAGATGTGAACTTATTGTCCCTGTCGCTGGATGATTATTTTGTAAATCGGGAAGATACGCCGAAATGAGGACGGTTCGTATGATTTTGAATCCTTACAAGCCGTGGATGTCGATTTATTCAACAGTCAAGCGGAACGTTTATTGCAAGGCGAGAGCGTATGTCTGCCACATTTTGACTTCATTACGGGCAAACGTTATTACGACACGAAAAAGACAACCCTTTCTCGAAACGGTATATTGATCGTCGAAGGCCTGCACGCTTTGAATGATAAACTCGTTCGATATGTGTCGAGAGAAAGGCAATACAAAGTTTCCGTAGGGGTTTGGACGCAGTTACCTGTAGATGAGCTGAACCGCATATCAACATCGGATACACGTATCATTAGAAGGCTGATTCGAGATAACCGTACACGCGGGAGGAATCCGGAAGTGACATTGGAAGCATGGGACGGGGTACGACGAGGAGAAGACATAAATATTTATCCGTATAGACAAGATGCGGATGCTCTCTTCGATACGTCCTTACTTTATGAGTGGGCTGTTATGAAGCCTCAGGCCGAGGCATTACTGGCTACCGTAGGCCGAGACAGCTCGTACTATTTGGAAGCACGACGACTTTGCGAGGTGTTGACACACTTCCTGCCGCTTTCTGTTGAAGTCGTGCCGAAAAAATCGTTATTGCGTGAATTTATAGGTGAAGAAGGGACGGCCTGTGAATCTATTTGACAAAGAATAGGGCCGTCGCTATAATAATATAGTCGAGGTAGAGAAGATGAGGATTCAAGTCGAAAATGCACGTAAAGAGGAAGGGAAGCATTTTTCCTTTTCTTTTGTACAACCTGCTTCAAAACTGGGCGATATAGATGACATGCCGTGGAAAGATAACGATATCTCTGTAGAAGGAGAATATTGGTTCGACGGGAGTCATCTGATTGTTGAAGGTGTCATTCATACTCGCGGTATATACGAGTGTGCGTCTTGCCTGGCGCCTGTTGAAGCGGAACGCGATGCAGCACTGTCTGAAGTCTATGGTACGGAAGCACAGCTTCCCGAAGATGTCAATCCGTATAACGGAGAGTACATCGATTTGACGGAGACGATTAGAGAGCTCTTGATCCTGAGCGAGCCTATGAAGGTCTTGTGTCGGCCTGATTGTGCAGGCCTTTGCCCTCAATGCGGGGCAAACCTCAATGAAGGTGCTTGCAGTTGTCCTACCGACAGGATAGACCCGAGATTAGCAGTGCTTAGCGATTGGTTAAAGTCGTAAGTACTGACATTCGTATCAAGATTTTAAGGAGGTGCAGATAATGGCAGTACCGAAGAACAGATTGTCCCAAACACGCCAGAAACGTCGTCGCGCTAACTGGAAATTGACGGCTCCGGGATTTGTAGAATGCCCGCAGTGTCATGAAGCAGTTATGCCTCATCACGTATGCCCTACTTGCGGTTTCTATAAGGGCAAGCAAGTCGTAAACAATACGGCAGCGGAATAAGACTTTACGGGGTGGACTTATGTGCACCTTTATACCGAGAAGGAAACGTTCTCTAACGTACCGTCTCGGTATTTTTATGGATACAGGGGATTGTAAGAGCTGTACATTCGTTATGTATATCTCTTACAGTCCCCTGTTTAGCTTATGAAGTATATTCCTATACATACAATGCAGTCCTTAATATATATCGGCAAACGGTAATTTGTATCTATATTGACTATATTTTGACATAATTCTATAATGGAATTGATAATAAAAGATGTTATTCGCATAAATTTCAAAAAGATGGGAGCTATTATTAATGAATAGATCGTTACTATTAAATAGCTTGATCCTAGGTACCTTGCTTTGTACGGGAACCATTACGGCGAGGGCTGTTGATGCCGATGTACAATCAGGTATAGCAGCTGCGGCTCCGCGTGAAACTCGAGCACAAGCCGTTCATTCCACGTGGCGGGATCGTACGGATATAGCGGTAGGGGTCCAGACGGGAAGCTCATCTGAAGGACATGAAAGCCTTTTTCCTACAGATGACCACAATCAGTTCTATCGTCAAAAAAAGGATTACGGGAATTTGACGAAGGCCTATGTAGAAACCTTGCAACCGATCACTCACTATGATGAAAATGCCAAAAGTGTCGTATTTGTACAAGGGCGCATCGGTCGTAGCGGTGAAAAAATCAGATCTTACGGTCTGCGAGGCTATTTTCTTCCCGAAAAGGTAACCACACCTGTCGGACTGGCTTTTAAAGCCATAAATGTTGATGAGGACTCGTCGAAAACGTTGGGGAACACGGCCTCAATCGGCGTGGGGTATCGTAGACTTAGTGCACATGAACATGCCTATATAGGTGTAAATACTTTTTATGACCATGCTTTCAGCGGCGGGTATCATCGTATCAGTGCCGGTGTAGAATATGTAAATGGATTTAATACCGTATATGCCAATGCCTATAAAGGGCTGTCGCAAGGAGGCCTCGTTAAAGGTCGCGGCGGTACGGCACCTCCGGCACGGTTATATCCCGAAGGGCTTCCTCCGAGGGCGGCGGACGGCAACTATTACGGCATAATTCCTGGAGAAAACTATACTACCTATACTTTGGATAAGGCTCTCGGCGGCTATGATATTGCCTATGTACGGGACTTTAAAAATGCACGCTGGGCACGAGCTTATGTTAACGGGTATTATTGGCGCGGCGGTAGTTTTAATCATGAACAGGAATATCGTTACGGGCGTCCCGGACATTGGACCGTTCCCTTGTTTTTATCGAGAAAAAACACTCACTATAAGGGACTTAAAGTCGGTGCGGAATTACAACTGACACCTCATATCTCTCTGGATATAGGGTATAACAGCGGCAATCACGCTTCTAAGGGTATGTATGGAGTTGTTAAATATACCTTGGGAGCTTCACGCTTTGCTTATTGGGGCGGGAAACACAGTGATGATATTATCACGACGGCTCGGGCCAAGATGCTTGACAAGGTACGTCGTCAAGACATGGTTGTTGAGTCTATGTATGATATAGAATATTTCTATTTGGCACCTATAGATCATTTATAGAATATGAGGTAAATAAATGAGGAAACATTTTGCATTAAAGTGTCTACTCTTGGGCGGCTTGATCGGGGCAACTACTGTTACGGCTCTGGCTGCCGACGCGGAGGCCCAGGCGGCACAGAGTATGTCACAAGAAGCACGGCGAGAAGCCGTTCGCTCTACGTGGCAGGACCGTACGGATGTCGTCATAGGTGCACAAAGCTATAAATCTCAGGCCGGTTATGGTGAAGGGTCCCCTAATGTAGAGACCTCTCATCCTGCGTATCTTTCCTCACACGTGAATAATGCATCGGGAACGGATGTGAACGCTAAGTTTTATGTAGAAACTCTCCATCCGGTGACGCACTATGATGAAATTCGAAAAGTGTCGTCTTTGTACAAGGCGGGGCGGGACGTAACGGCGAAAAGATAAAAACCGTGTCTTTAACGGGAGGTCGCTGGGTTATGAACCCTCGGACCGGTTACGGGTATTTACATCCCGTTTTTTCAGGTCGTGTCGAGTCTGTCGGAACGACGGCCAATCTAGGCGTCGGCTATCGTCATCTCAGTAAGGATGAAAACGCTTTCTGGGGTGCCAATGCTTTCTATGACCACGCCTTTACGGGTGGCTATAATCGTGTGAGTGCCGGTGCGGAGTATGTGGCAGGGTATAATGAGTTTCGTATCAATGTATACCGGGGTCTGGGCGGCAAGAAAAATGATATTAAGGTGAACGGATATCTGGGAAATTTTAGCGGCAATTACTATGCAGATTATCTGCGGCTAAGGAATCCTGACGGCAGTCTCGGAGGAATCTCGGGCGGTGTTATCCGTTATGATTCGAGGACTTATGACAGAGCTCTCGGCGGTATCGATTTTGAGTATGCCCGTACATTTAAAAATGCTCGTTGGTTGCGAGCCTATATAGACGGGTATTATTGGCAAAGCTCCCACCCGGCAGTGCGACCCGGATTGGGCGGGACTATTTCGGGAAAGCATGCCACCCGCGGTTTTAAAGTAGGGGCTGAGATGAACCTGACGCCGCATCTTACTATGGATATAGGTTTCCAAACCGGATCCGGCGACCCGAAGGGGGTTTTTGCAGATAACGGCGGAGGAGGTTTCGACTTTCGGCAAACAGGTCATGACAGCTTGAACGGCGTTTATGTAATGCTCAGGTATACCCTTGGTAAGTCACGCTTTGCTTGGCATGGCGGTAAACACAGTGATGATGTTATTACTGTGGCTCGTGCCAAGATGCTCGATAAGGTGCGGCGAAGCGAATTAGTCATTGATTCGACCTATCAGGAAGCTTGGGATGGGGAAATGTATTCGGAACTGTAAGGTATTTATAGACATAATAGTAAAAACGACACTGACCGTATATCGGTCGGTGTCGTTTTTTATGTGTCGGTGTTTGACTTTATAAAATGGAAGTTAATTCCGAAGGCCGGTTAATGAGAAAAGTCGGCTTCAGGCGAGCTAAGAAATCTTTGTCACGAAACCCCCAGGTAACAAGGATAACGTCGGTACCTGCGTTTTGGAGCCGTTTGAAAATCCACTTCCGAGTCGCCGACATAGACGGCTTCGGCCGGCGTGAGATTGAAACGGCGGAGAGCCTCAAGGAGCATTTGCGGATCCGGTTTTTTCGGTATGGCTGACGTTTCTCCCAGGGAGAACTCCGCATAGTTACGAAAGAATTTATTATGCAAGGTTGTTACGGCTTCTTGCCCCTTATTGGAAACGACGGCCAGACGATAGCCTTTTGACTTCAGGTATTGTAAGGCTTCGGGAATGCCGTCATAAGGACAGGTATGACGACGGCAGCGTATGGCATAATCTTGCTTAAAGTCTTCTGCCATACGGGCGCGCTCCTCTTCAGAGGCGTCGGGAGCCGAACTTTTCATGAGCCCCGAGTAGCCGTAGCCTAAGTTTGCACGGACTTTTTCGCGAGTTAAGACGGGAAGACCGCGACTCTTAAAGACTGCAGACAGGCTATCGGTTAAATCGGTGAGTGTATCCAGAACCGTTCCGTCCATATCGAAAAGAACGGCTTTATAAAATTTCATTTTTATGCCTCCTGCCAATTACGAAAACTTATTTTTTATTATAGAATATGCTTTTTGCCTTGTCTAACGGTAAAAAAAGATACAAACGAGTGCGTCTGTGTGATACAATTATACGGAGTGCATTCAGTATTTCGGAAAGAGGAGTGGAGATGTATGAGTCAATTTCTGCCGTATATTTTGGTAGTCGGCACGATTATTGTGTTTTTTGCCGTATGTTACCTTGTCTATTCAGGGGACGATAAAAAGAAGGAACATCGTGAAGAGCCCCCCGTCTTAAAAGAACGGCACCATGCGCCGTCTCATCACTCTGCAGGAGAAGGAAAGAAAGTACAGTATACGCCTGTTGGGCAAGAGCCTGAAACTGTTCGGAGTGAGTCTAAATCTGTACAGGTACATCGTAAGGAAACAAAGACTACGCCCGGTTATTTAACGAAAGACGGTCGTATCGTCGGGGTCGACGGAGAAGTACTGTACAGTGAGAAACATCGACAGGAAGCGGATAATGCCGAAAACACTCGAGTTCTTAAACGTGAAGAAGTAAAAGCGGCTATACAAAAAGCCCGGGCAGCTCAAGACGCGGGATCCGAAAAAGAGGAAAAAACGGGGCGTCAATCATTGGCTGATATTGCCGCTGTCGTGGCTGCCGATTTAGCGGCTAAAGAAGCCGATAAAGCAAAACCTCGGGAAGAGGCGGAAGATGCAGTTGTATTAGATGCGACTCAACCCGTTCCCGTTTTGTCGGAAGTGTTAAGGAAAGGTGAAACACCTGAAGCACCGGTTCAGCAGGAAACGACTGAGGAAAGGGTTGTACCGTCAGTAAAGGTGCAGGAAAACGATAAAGCGGAAGAACAGCCGTGGCGTCGAGGTGATTTGGCAGAGTCTCCTGTCATTTCCCGGTGTACGGAACATTTCTTAAAGCAATATACTATTGTTCGTACGGATTTGAAGAAGCAAGTTCAATATATTACGGATGCCGCTTTTCGCTCCGTAGGTGCTACTCTTGATGACGAACGCGAAAAGGTGCTTTCTTCTTTTTGCGGTTCAGGATGCATTACGGCAGGTACAAAAAACTTATACGGCTCACCCCGAGTCTTTTGTGGAAGCCGTTGTAACCCGTGCCTTTGCCGATGTGGTTCGTTGTCCCGAAACATCGACGCGTCATCTTGTGGCTACGGACGCGCTGAAGGTTATGCCCTCTTTGTCGCGGCCTCACTATCGGATTTTGGCTCTTTTATTGCTGTTTCTTTATTCGAGAAACACGCATAATGTTGATAAGGAAACGTTCGGACAGTATATGGAAAAATATGTGCTGCCCATTGTCGATCGCTTTCCGACGGAACGGCCTTATTATCAGCAATTGGACTATCTTCATTGTACGGCTGTCGAAGCCAAGGGTACGACCTTTGCGGCTCTTTTGGGCGATTCGTATCCGCTCTTATTCCGCTATAGAGGCTTTACGGAAGAGGAATTACGTAAGGCCTTGCAGGACGAATTCCTGCCCGGAGAATTTGTCGTACAGTCTTTTAATTCGCCCTTATATAAATTGGCTCTCATCGACGAAACTATGTCTTCGCGCTTTTTCCGTATGGCCGGTATAGAAAATCGAGGTACACAGGATCGATTGTTGCGTTTGGCACGCAAGCGCCCGGCGAATTTCAGCGGCGAAGAAGCTTTGGATGTCATGGAGGGCATTTCACCCGTTTTGGCGGATATCAGTGATATTTGGGACAGCACGATGCTACGCGTTTCGACCTTGTCGCTTCTCGGTTTGTACCTCGGGCAAGGATATATCAAGGAAATTATCGGAGAAGAATTCGATTTAAGTCGTTGGTTTGAATAAAAGGAGCTATTGTGAAAAAAATACGTAAGGCCGTTATTCCCGCTGCCGGGTTCGGCACACGATTTTTGCCGGCTACCAAGGCGACGCCGAAAGAAATGTTACCCATTGTCGATAAACCGACCATTCAGTATATCGTAGAAGAAGCCTTGGCAAGCGGTATTGAAGAAATTTTGATTATCAGCGGACATGCCAAAAGAGCCATTGAGGATCATTTTGATACGACGCCCGGATTGGAGCAGCATTTAGAGCAAAGCGGTAAAGAAGACTTGTTAAAGCTGGTTCGGGATATTTCAGAAATCAATATCCATTATATTCGACAAAAACATATGCGCGGTCTCGGGGATGCCGTTTTGTGTGCCCGCTCCTTTATTGATAACGAGCCTTTTGCCGTATTGCTCGGAGATGATGTCGTCTATAACCGGGAAAAACCGGCTCTTCAGCAAATGATTGATGTATTCAACGATGTAAACGCTACGGTTCTCGGTTGCCAGGAAGTGGCTCCCTGAAAGAGTATCGTCTTACGGTATCGTGGCAGGCACTCAAGTGAGCGAAAATCTTTTGCGTGTAACGGATATGATTGAAAAACCATCTCTTCATGAGGCCCCCGGCCGTACAGCCGTCTTGGGCAGGTATATTATTACTCCCCGTATTTTTGAAACATTGCAACATACACAGCCCGGAAAAGGCGGAGAGATTCAGTTGACCGATGCGTTAAAAGAAGTGGCTCATCGTGAACCCGTATATGCCTATTGCTTTAAAGGCAAGCGATATGATGTAGGTAATAAGTTAGGCTTTTTACAAGCTACCGTAGAATATGCCTTGCGTGACGAAGAGTTAGGTGGCGATTTTTACGAGTATTTAAGAGATATCGTTACCCATAAAGTGAATAGGGAAAAATAAAAGTAATGTTTGTGTCTTGACAATTCTCAAAACTGCATGTAGACTTGAGAACAGGCAAAAACAATTGCTATAAGTTATGGAAAAGGAGATGTCGAACATGTTTCAAAACAGCGATTTTTGGATTGGCTTGGGCGTAGGTGTTATTGCCGGCGTTTTCGGTTATAAATTGATGGCTGAAAGAGAACAGCAGCTTCTCGCACTTCAGCAACCGGCAGTTGGCAGCGTGGCTACGAATGTACCCCTTGGCTGAATTACAGCGCCAGAAGGAAGAATTGGAAGATCTTATTGCCGCTCAGGAAGCTGAACAGGCTTAAGGCATAGGGTTAAAAGAAACTGCCGCCACTTGTGGCGGCAGTTTCTTTTAAAAATGATACTCTTTCTTATGAAAAAATGATATAATAAAGGAGTTCGAACAACTATGTTTCACTTTTCAAAGTGGGATTTTATTATTCGCACCGTATCAGTTCGCTCCTATATACCCGGAAGAATACGTTTACAAAGTAGACGACTTATCAATAACCAGTCTTTGGTTCGGCAGGTGTATGAGCACATTTCGGCGTATAAGGAAATCGAAACGGTCGAAGTGAATCCGCTTACAGGGTCCGTATTGTTGACCTATAAGCCGGATGTACTGCGTGCCAATAGGGAATTGGCTGAAGTCGAACAATATATAATGAACCATGTTGAAAGGAGGACCTAATTGTGTCCTATGTATCCGGATTTATGCTGGGCGCCTCTATCGGTAAGGCCGTTCACTCGTTTTTACACGGCTCGCCTCAGTCAACAGTAACTCCCGGTCGGGGTTTTGTAACTGCCCCGCAGAATGTACGGACCGCCCCCCCGACAAACTGTGTAACACCGGCTTTTGCCTGTGTATCCTCGTTGCCCGGTCGGAGACGGTATCGTGCAGCGGCTCTTGTGGGAAATGCAAGTCTTGCCGATTTATTGCAAGAAGGTTTGGAAAAAGTGAAGGGCATTACGTCTGTACAGGTAAACGTTACAACGGGCGGTATTCTTATCTGTGCTGAAGACAACTCTGTTTTTAAACGCGTAGAAGTCTTCTTGGAAGGACGCTTTTTTCTGTCGCCCTGTGTAAGAGAGACAATAACGCGGCCGCAAATGCCGCACAGACAACCTGCTTCAGAATATAAGCACACGTTGCAGGAAGTCATGGGAACTATGAGTGATTATATTTACGAACGCACGCACCGCCTTTCGATTTGCGCTCCCTCGTTTCATTCATTCTCATCGTTCGCGGTATTCGCCGTATGGTAACCCTCGATGAAATGCCTTCGGGTCCGCAAATGTTGTGGTGGGCTGTAGCACTTTTACGCGGAAAGTAGGGATAAGTATGTATAATTCATATAAAGTACCGTTGCGCGCATTTTTGCCGACGCTTATGCGTCCGATTCTTGCTGCGCAGTTACGACGCATTCGCGGTGTTGTGGCAGCCTCGGCTGACGATAAAGAAGTTGTTCTGTATTACAAAGGCTTACTTGATATGCGGGCCATTACCCGATTTATCCGTCAGTTTGAAGATAAACGGGGAGTAAAGAAAGAAGAAAAAAGTGATTTGGATGCATCGGCGTATCGTCGCGAAGCTATTTTATCCGTCGGCGGCTTTATTGCCATGAACATTTTGAACAAGACGAATCCTGAATTCTATGCTTCAATGTTGCTTGTTCGTCGTCTCTTTACCCTTTTCATTGCCCGCCGCTTTATTAAAAACGGCATTGCCGGCATTATTGAGGATAAACAGGCCAATGCAGACACATTGACGGCTACGGCGGTTATTGCTTCCGTCTTGTCCGGTAAGCCTGAATCGAGCTTGACCTTACTGGCTCTTTCCAACGGGGCTGAGATGTTGACTGAATATGCGGCTGAAAAGGCTCGTAGCCAGATTTCCAGCTTACTTAAATTGGATCAGCGTGATGTTTGGCTCGTTGAAGACGGACGGGAACGCAAGGTTCCTGTAGACTCGTTGAAACCCGGCGACTGTATAGCTGTTCACTTAGGTGAAAAGATTTGCGTCGACGGTAAGGTTATCGGTGGCAATGCGGCTGTTAACCAAGCCTCCATTACCGGTGAATCGGCTCCGGCTATTAAGCAGGAAGGATCCTCCGTTTATGCAGGGTCGGTTATTGAAGCGGGTGACCTGGTCATGACCGTTGAAAAAAAGTCGGTAAGGATACGTCCTTGGCACAGATTATTCACTTGGTTGAAGAAGCGCAAACTCGTCGTGCACCCGTACAAAACTTTGCCGACAAGATGGCAAACATGCTCGTACCCGTTTCCTTTATCGGTGCCGCTATTATTTACGGGGCTACGAAAGATTGGCAACGTGTTTTGAACCTGCTCTTTATCGATTTCTCTTGCGGCCTGAAGCTATCGACGGCAACGGCTATTTCCGCAGCTATCGGGGTTGCGGCTAAGCAAGGGATCCTCATTAAAGGCGGCAATTATATTGAAAACCTTTCCAATGTCGATACGGTAGTCCTTGATAAGACGGGTACCATTACTATCGGCGTACCTCAAATTTCTCATATTGAAACACGTGAAGGTGTTTCGGAAAAGGAAATCATCTTGTCTGCTGCATCTGCAGAGATGCACTCTGTCCATCCTTTGGCGGTAGCTATCCAGAAATATGTAAAGGACAACGATTGGCAGACGCCGCCGCATGACTCATCTGAAACGGTTGTGGCACGCGGTATGAAGGCCACCGTTCCTCCCTTTGAGGAATTTTCCGGCGGTGATATTCTCGTAGGTTCGCGCCGCTTTATGGATGAAGAAGGGGTAACAGGTGTACCGGCAGTTGTTGACAAAACGTGGGGTAAGAACATTCTCTTCGTAGCTAAAGACGGGGAATATATGGGCTTTTTAACCATTCAGGATCCCGTTCGTCCGGGTATGAAAAAGACTTTGAATCGTATGCGACGTATCGGCGTTGACGAAGTCGTTATGTTAACGGGCGATTCTAAGGAAGTGGCTGCAGACGTAGCTCATGCTATGGATATTGACGGGTATCATGCTGAAATTTTGCCGGAAGATAAGGCCAACTATGTTATGGAATTGCAAAAACGAGGCAATGTCATGATGGTAGGTGACGGTATAAATGATGCACCGGCGTTGGCTTTTGCTGATATCGGTGTCAGCTTGGGCGGACAAAAGACGGATATTGCCGCTGAATCGGCAGCTATTACGATTCGTTCGGAAGACCCGGGCAAGTTGTTTAACGCCTTACAAATCGGGCAGCGGACAATGGAAGTTATTAATCAAAACTTTACGGCTACCATTCTCGTTAACTCGACAGCTATGCTTCTCGGAGCTTTGGGGAAAATCAGTCCTCTCTGGGCTGCCGTTATTCATAATACGGCGACCTTGGCAGTTGTCTTGAACAGTGCTCGAATTCTCGGACCGGGAAAAAGTAAGTTAAGATAAGATTTTACATAAAGCAGCCTTATAAATCGGAAGCGATTTATAAGGCTGCTTTTATTTGCATCATACAAACTGTCCTGTTGTATATTATATCTTTCTGTATATATTCATATAGTCAGAATCGCTGTATAATAATGTCAAATATACTTATGAGGTGATGTAATGATGCAGAAACAAGGAACAGCGGGAACAATGACCCATACAGCTACAAGAAGGTTAACTATGGCCGCTCTTTTTATGGCTATGAATATTGCTCTAAGCTCATTCGGTATTCCCGTACCGGGAGGACACCTGTATATTAACGATATTGTTATCTGTTTGGCTGCCCTGTTATTCACACCGAAAGAAGCTTTCTTTGTCGGCGGTATCGGTGCTTTTCTGGGCGACTTTTTCTTTTATCCGGCGCCCATGTTCGTGTCGTTAGTTACACATGGCCTTCAGGCCGGTATGATTGCCATGCTTATTGCCGGCGGAGAAGAAAAGCGCTCTAAAGGGCGCATCATAGGGGCTTTGCTTGTAGGCGCGGTGATTATGGTTATAGGCTATTCTTTGGGAAGAGCTTACGTCTACAGCACGCCTGAATACTCACTTATTAAATTGCCCTTCGAAATATTACAGGCCATGATCGGCGTTGTATTTTCCTATATACTTTATTTTTATACCTCTGTTCGAGAAGTATGGAAAAAGCATATAAGTGAATAATTATTTGTAATATGTGCTGAGCGTATCATTGAAAATTGTCATGATACGCTCCTTTTTTTGTGGTAATATACGGAGTTGGCAAGTTTATTGCAAATGGAAAAGGGCCTTTGATATAATCGAATCAGATAAAACGAGAGAAGTATTCCCTAGCTGGTGCCGCCTTATCTTGGCGGTACATCTTTTTTGTTGCTGTTGCGGACGGAGGGAAGCGTATGGACAAATTGGAACGGTTTAAGGGATGTATGCTTGGCGGTGCGACCGGCGATGCGCTGGGATATGTCATTGAATTCGACAGTTTGAATGCTATCCGACGTAAATACGGACCGCACGGACTTCGTACGATTTTAAAATCAAAGAAAGACGGCAATAAGGCGGTTATTTCCGATGATACACAACTGACTTTGTTTACGGCTGACGGCTTGTTATGGGCGGCTGAAGACGGGGTTGATTCGGTAGATAGAGTTTTTCGCTCCTATATGCGCTGGTATTATACGCAGACGGAACGTATCGTTAAGCCTGAACAAAAGGCGTGGATGTTACGGCAACCCCATGAGGATAAGTGGGGATATGATCTTATGGATACAGCGTCATTATATGTTCGACGGGCGCCGGGAAAAACCTGCCTGCAGTCTTTGGCCATGGGGATATCTTTTGCCGCTCACGAAGTACCCAATAGCAGTAAAAGCGGAGGAGCTGTGAAGCGGGCGGCTCCGGTAGGCTTGTTTTACAGTGAACGTCCGGAAGAAGCCTTTCATGTCGGTTGTGAAACGGCTTTTTTAACACACGGCGGGTCGGAAGCCGTCGTGACGACGGGATCCTATTGCCTGCTCATTGCCTTACTTAGTAAGGGGATGTCTTTGCGTGAAGCTTTGCCTCAAGTAATTACGAAAGCTGAAAATGAAGCGGGCGGAGAATTGACTGCAGAACGGTTGCGCATGGCCGTGACGGAGGCAGAGTCGGACAGGGTTCCTGTCGACAGTATCAAAAGGTTGACCGATAGTAAGCACGCTGCCGGTATTTTAGCGGTTGCCGTTTACTGTATTTTAAAGACCGATTCGTTGCGTCATGCCGTTATCATGTCGTGTAATCATGACGATGACAGCAATTCATGCGGGACTGTTTGCGGCAGTTTGGCAGGGACAATTTACGGTGCCGGAGCCATTCCTGAAGGATGGCTTAATACTCTGGAATGTTTTGACTTGTTGGTAGGTATGAGTCATTCATTGTATGAAGCTGTTTAAATAATAGAAATAAATGAATTTTGACTGTATAAAGGCGACCTGACGAAGGTCGCTTTTTTATGGTTCACTTTGCAAGTAAGAAGTGATTAAATTTGTAAGATACGTCTCTTTGCGACAGAGAAAATATATGCTAGAATGGGTATACTGTAGTATAACGCAATTGTCTGATTAATCGGCATAATGGATAAATAGCCGGATATTGATTAAAATTTAAAATTAATGCGACGATTGCCGTGAGGAGAGATTTATGACAGCACAGTCGAACTATTTAGCAGGGAAACGGACGGAAATACATCCGTATAAGACGCGTGAAGGCGGTGCGACCGTAACCGTATTCGTCCCGTATAATTGCTTGAATAACTGCCCGTTTTGTATAAATAAAGCGGAATATGAAAATCCTGAAGGATTTTCGGCAGATAAAATTTGTGAGAGCATCCGTCGTATGGGTGCCATTACCCCTTATTGTGATTTTGTCTTTACGGGGGGAGAGCCCTTTGCGGATTTGAACGTATTGCAACAAATGTTGGATGAAATTCCGAAAACTCATAAGGTATATATAAATACGACCTTACCTGTATCGAAGTTTCAGACGGAAGATGACATTGTGAGATTTACGGAAAAAAATAAGGATAAGATTACGTGCATTAACGTGTCCAGACATATGCAACACTATGTAGTCGAGTCCAATGACGGCTTACTGAAACGCTTAGCAGTACCTTTCCGCATCAATTGTGTTTTATATAAAGACTATCCGAAGCAGGATATGATTCCTTACCTGGAACGATTCCGCCTTATTCCGGGAGCGTCTATACAGTTTCGCTTCGACTATACGGAAACGACTCCGGAAAACTTATATGAAACTGAACATGACAAGATTTTGGGCGATTTGAAAAAAATTGCCGACTATCGAGGGTTGGACGGTTGTCGCATGCGTTGCGGCTTCCATTTTGATTACAAAGGGTTGCCTTTGACTTATCATAAAACGTTGCCATACAGTACTATCGTTGAAAAAGACGAGAAGGACGGCGTTACGTATAATATTTTATATGATATCTTAATTAAGCAAACCGGTGAAATTCACAGCGATTGGGACGGAACTCTTCTCGATGTGACGGCTTACGAGAAAGTTGTATATGAGCCGTATGACTTAAAGTGGTTGGAAAGAGTCGATTTAAAGACCGGTACGATTATAGAAGAAAATAAAACAGCGGTATAGGATAATAAATCCCTCGTAGAAATGCGGGGGATTATTTTCGTCACAAATGGCGAACAAATGTTTGATAAATAGGCATGGCTGTGATATTCTGATGAGGGGAGGAGATTGTATGTTGGGAGAAGCAATGTCCGAAAAATTGAAATACTTACAGATGCGGCTAAGTATGATGCATCCTGTTCGTCGTCCGGAAGCTCGCGCAAGAATACAGCGAGCGGTATCGGTGCTGCCGAGTCATGCGGTATTTGCCATTCGTGGTCGGCTGACGGTCGGTGCATTTCTCTTTTAAAAATATTGATGACCAATCGGTGCATATATGATTGTGCGTACTGTGTCAATCGTGTAGGGAATGATATACGACGAGCCCTTATGACGCCGCGTGAAATTGCCGATTTAACGATTGAGTTTTACAGGCGTAATTATATTGAAGGGTTGTTTTTGAGCTCCGGTATTTACAAATCCCCCGACTATACGACGGAACTTCTTATTGAAACGGCAAGATTGTTGCGAGAAGAATATAAGTTTAACGGCTATATTCATATGAAGGGAATACCCGGGACGGATGAAGCCCTTGTTCAACGCTTAGCTTTTTATGCGGATCGGATGAGCGTGAACATTGAGTTGCCGTCCGAAACGGGCCTAAAGTTACTGGCTCCTCATAAGACAAAAACCGGCATTTTGAAGCCCATGAACTCTTTAGCCGGCGGGATTGCAATCAACCGTTATGAGAGAAAGAAGAGCCGTAAGGCAGGTATATTTTTGCCTGCAGGACAGACTACACAGATGATTGTCGGTGCAACGACCGATCGGGATCGGCATATTTTGCGACTTGCGGAGTCCTTATATAAACGCATACATTTAAAACGTGTCTATTATTCGGCTTACGTGCCTGTCGTTACGGATACGCGTCTGCCGGTAGTGACGGAACCGCCTCTTAAACGAGAGCATCGGTTGTATCAGGCCGATTGGTTGCTACGCTTTTACGGGTTTAAAGCCGATGAAATTCTTTCGAAAGACAATCCCGATTTTGATTTGTATCTGGATCCGAAGGCATGTTGGGCTCTGCGCCATCCCGAAGTCTTTCCCGTAGAAATCAATAAGGCATCATATGAAATGCTTCTGCGCGTGCCGGGCATAGGAGTCCTTTCGGCACGGCGCATTTGTGCGGCTCGTCGTAGTGCATACTTATCTTTTGATACGGTAAAACGGTTGGGGATTGTCATGAAGCGGGCAAAGTACTTTATTACTTGCAAGGGAAAGTATTTCGGAGGATCGTATAACTTACAAAATATCGATCGTACCTTGCGTCTTCAGGAAAGACAGGCGTCTTATGCGCCTACATCCCTTTTTTAGAGGTGGCAGATGAACTATACATATGACGGGACCTTTTTCGGGTTTATGTCCGCACTTTTTGCGGCATATGCGGACGGCATTACCCGTGTCGGTACTATTGGGGAGAGTGCGGAGACCTCTCTTTTCGGAGATTGTAAATACATACCGACAGAAGCGGATAAAGCAGGTCGTGTTTTAACAGGTCTGAAAAATCAATGTGGTGAAAAAGCGGTATATTATTTATATTATGGATTTTTGTCTGATATAAAGGGAAAGGAAGCGTCATTGACAACGTATATTCGCCGTGCCTTTATATTGAAACATGACTTTTATAGACGACTTCAAGAGGCGGCCTTATGGCGTGTTCGCAATATGGCGCGAAAGACAGCTAATGAACGTCACGCCTTATCAGGGCTCTTGCGCTTTCGCGAGTTTTCCGACGGAATGTTGTATGCACCTGCTAAGCCGGTGTGTAATGTAGTACCTCTGCTGGCATCGCATTTTGCTGCACGACTACCGAAGGAACGTTGGGTTATTCACGATGTAAATAGGCATGAGGGCGTTTTTTATGAAACGGCAAGGCCCTTCTCGTTCATATTGACGGGCGAATATATTCATCAGCCGACTTATCGGAAAAAGAAAGAGCTTTTTCATCTTTGTGGAAAACTTTTTATAAGACTGTAGCCATCGATTCAAGACGTAACGAAGAGTTGCGTAGACAAAATATGCCGAAACGGTATTGGCCGTGGTTGGTGGAAAACCCGTAAAAGAAAGTTTATTTTTCGAGTTAAGTAGTATATAATAGTAACATTAGATTATCATAGGGAGAGTTGAGTCCGATTGAAGCGAGTGTTGGTCAGCGTTGTCAGTATCCAGCGGGATATGGACGGCAAGGAAGTTAAGTCGGAACTCGTTTCGGCGGGTAAATACTACGAAAAACATGGAGCCCGATATTTCGTCTATAAAGAAAGCGAAATTACCGGCATGGAGGGCGTTACGACGGTGATTAAGTTGCAAACCGACGGGACGCTCATCTTATTGCGTCTCGGAAAGATTCGGCAAAAACAGGAATATGCTGTCGGCAAGGTAAAAAAATCCTTGTATGAGACGCCTTTCGGAGATATTGAAGTAAGTATGAAAACCTATGAAATCAAAGTCGATATGGTTGACGGTATCGGCAGGATATATTTAGCATACGATGTTTTATTAGGCGAATTGACGTCTACATATAACCAATTATTTATGGAGATTCGGGAGGATCGGGCGTAATGGATATGAAGGAAACGGTAATACAAGGAATTAAAGCGGCATTGGCAGCAGCCGTGTCGGCAGGAGATTTGCCGGACGGCGAATATCCCGATGTCCTCCTGGAAGTGCCGCCGCAAAAAGAGTTCGGCGATTTTGCGACCAATATTGCCATGCAATCGGCTCGAATAGCTCATAAGTCACCGCGTATGATTGCTGACGTACTTTTGAAGCACTTGGACGCTCCGTGGTTGGAAAAAGCTGAAGTTGCCGGAGCGGGGTTCATTAACTTTTTCTTAAAGCACGATATCATTTACGATACGTTGTGCCATATTCTTGAACAAGGAAAACAGTACGGGCAAGCCCCCTTGCGGGCGGAAGATACGGTGCAGGTGGAATATGTAAGCGCCAATCCGACAGGCCCTTTACATGTAGGGCACGGGCGTGGAGCTGCATACGGAAGTGCTCTGGTTAATTTGTTGCGTGCAGCGGGATATAATGTTCAGTCCGAATATTATATTAACGACGCAGGCAATCAAATGAATAACTTGGCGGTGTCCGTCAATGCTCGTTATCTGGAATTGCTCGGCAAAAAAGCGGAAATTCCCGAAACGGTTATCACGGAGCCGATATTATCGACACGGCTCGTGCTATTATAGAGCAAGACGGGGATAAATATTTACAAATGGATGAAAAGGATCGATTGGAAATTTTCAAAAATCGAGCTTATGAAGAAAAATTGAAGGCTCTTAAGCGAGATTTGGAAAGTTTCAACGTTACCTTTGATAAATGGTTCAGTGAACGGACGTTGCATCCCGAAGCCATTAAAAAAGCGTGTGAAACGCTGAAGGGCAACGGCAATATGTATGAAAAAGACGGGGCGCTCTGGTTAAAATCAACGGCGTACGGAGATGATAAAGATCGCGTTGTTATTCGTGATAACGGGGTGCCCACCTATTTGGCCGCTGATATTGCGTATCATAAGAACAAATATGAACGGCAGTTTAAAAAGCTTATCAATATTTGGGGAGCCGACCATCACGGTTATGTGGCTCGCGTTAAAGCGGCTATGGCGGCTTTGGGGCTTGACCCGAATCAATTGGAAATCTTGCTGTTGCAAATGGTCAGCCTCTTTAGAAACGGCGAGCTGGTTAAGATGTCGAAACGGACAGGGCAGGCTATTACGCTTAACGAATTAATTGAGGAAGTCGGTACCGATGCGGCCAGATATTTTTTCATTATGCGGTCCTTGGATACACAGCTTGATTTCGATCTCGATTTGGCTAAATCGCACAGTAATGAAAACCCCGTATATTACATTCAATATGCCAATGCACGGATTTTCAGTATATATAAGCAAATTGCCGAAAACGGCGATGTCTTCGACATGACTTGGAAAAATACAAAGTGGGACAAGTTGAAAGAAGAACGAGAGTTGGCTTTAATCAAAAAAATGGCGGCCTATCCGGAAGAAATACGTAAAGCGGCTGCCGATCGGGCACCTCATCGCATCGCTCATTTCGTCTATGAAATGGCCGGTCTTTTCCATGCTTTTTATAATAACTGTCACATTATCCAATCGGATAAGGAGTTGGAAGAAGCTCGGTTGGCACTGGTTACGGCTGTACAGATTACGATTGCTAACTGTTTAGCCGTGTTGGGAATTTCAGCACCTGAAACAATGTAAGCAGTTGACATAAACGGTTGATAGTCTTTGATGGTAACGGGCACGAGCCCGGCAGGGAGGAATTATGGCAAAATACATATTTGTAACAGGCGGTGTCGTATCTTCGTTGGGTAAGGGTATTACTGCCGCATCGTTAGGACGATTGTTGAAAAACCGCGGTTATAAAGTAACAATTCAGAAATTCGATCCGTATATCAATATCGATCCCGGCACGATGAGCCCGTACCAACACGGTGAAGTCTTCGTTACAGATGACGGTACGGAAACGGACCTTGACTTGGGGCATTATGAACGGTTTATCGATATTAACCTCGGTAAAAATTCGAATGTTACAACCGGTAAAATTTACTGGTCCGTTCTGCAAAAAGAACGTCACGGCGACTATCTCGGCTCGACGGTTCAGGTCATTCCTCACATTACCAATGAAATTAAGAAAAATGTACATCGTGTAGGCGATGACGATAATGCGGATATCGTCATCACTGAAATCGGCGGTACAGTAGGTGATATAGAAAGCTTACCCTTTTTGGAGGCTATCAGACAGATTAAGAAAGAAGTCGGTCGTAATGATGTCTTATACATTCACGTCACCTTAGTTCCTTATATCGGAGCAGCCGGTGAATTGAAAACAAAACCGACACAACACAGTGTTAAAGAACTGCGCAGCATCGGTATTCAGCCTGATATTATCGTTTGCCGTTCGGAAAAACCCTTGTCAGAAGATATGAAGGACAAGCTGGCTCTCTTCTGCGATATAGATAAAGACGCGGTTATTCAAAATCGTACGCTCGACAGTATTTACGAAGTACCTTTGTTGTTGGCGGAAGAAGGCTTGGATCGAATTGTTCTCGATAAATTGGCCTTAGAAGATAGGCCGTGTGATATGGAAGACTGGAAAAAGATGGTCTATGATATTTATCATACGGAAAGAATTGGAAATTGCCTTGGTCGGTAAATACGTAGCCTTGCACGATGCCTATTTGAGCGTTGCTGAAGCCTTGAGCCATGCGGGCATTGCTTATAAATCCAAGGTTAATATTCACTGGATCGACTCGGAAACGTTGGAAGGTGATGATGTCGATTTTGATGCCGTATTTAAAGACATTGACGGCATTGTCGTTCCCGGCGGTTTCGGTGGGCGCGGTGTAGAAGGCAAGGTAAGAACTATTCATTATGCCCGAGAACATAAGATACCCTTCCTGGGGTTGTGCCTGGGTATGCAATGTTCCGTCATGGAATATGCTCGCTATGTGTGCGGCATGCAGGGGGCCACTTCTTCAGAATTTAATGAAACGGCTGAATATCCGGTTATCGACTTGATGGCTGATCAGGTGGATGTATCTGAAAAAGGCGGTACTATGCGTCTCGGCCTGTATCCTTGCAAGTTGCGTGAAGGGACAAAGGCTAAAGAAGTATATGGCGAAGATTTAATTTATGAACGCCATCGTCATCGTTGGGAATTCAATAATAAATACCGGAAAGAATTGACTGATGCGGGCCTGGTCATTTCCGGAACCTCGCCGGACGATCGACTGGTGGAAATCGTTGAAGCTCCCGACCACCACTGGTTTGTTGGTTGCCAGTTCCATCCTGAGTTTAAGTCAAGGCCGACGAAGGCTCATCCGTTATTTAAAGGCTTAATTAAAACGGCATTGGAATTAAAAGAAAAATAAAATAAAAGAAAATAAAAGACTCGTTAGGAAGAGTGATTCTTTCCGGCGAGTCTTTTTGTCGTGTCGAAAAAAGTATACTTTAAGAATGATGTATGTGTAAAACGGGATAAAAACTTATGCCGACATTTGTGGAGTGAAAAAGTATTCTTTTAATAAATAAAATATACTTTGAGAGTACATTTTAATACGTATTGATAGCGTGTATCATAATGTATTTTTCTACACTCAAGAAGCGGGAAAGATTGGTAATTAGCCGTTGAATAACGGATTTTATAATGCTATAATGTAAACGATTGAAAGGGCGAATTACCTCTTCAAACAAATGCGTGAGAATAGGTATGCGAAAAAGAAGTATAAGGTTGCCAAGTTGAAGGCTGACCGGATTTTTGAGCATTCTTTAATCATGCAAAGTGGAGAATATAAAACGCATAAATATACAAGTCGGCAGCGTTTTGAATTCTTCATACATGCGATATACGGATAATAGCGGACGAAAGTCCGTCTGTTTGTGTGTTTATAAGGCTATGGCCTTATAAAACGGCGTTATCGGTTTGAAACGAAACAATTCGTTCCTGAAATTTTCTTCAGTCTTCATTATTTTTCTATTACATAACTTATTTATAATGAGGTGATTTCAGATGATGAAAAGCTTTATCGGCGGGGTTCATCCTGATGACGGCAAGGCCTATGCTAAGGACAAAGCCATCGAGACCCCGGCACTGCCGGAACAAGTAGTCATCCCTATGAGTCAGCACTTCGGTGCTCCTTGTACGCCTACTGTTAAAGTAGGGGACCATGTAAAAAAAGGTCAATTAATAGGGACGAGTGATGCATTTTTGCATGCCGACATTCATGCATCCACATCCGGCGAAGTCGTTAAGGTAGCTCCCATGCCGCATAACATGATGGTTACGTGCATGGCTGTCGTAATCAAGGCTGACGGCCTTGATGAATGGGCGGACGGGTTGCCTGATGAAAAAGATTGGAAAGAACTTGACAAGGCACAAATCGTTGAACGTATTAAACAAGCCGGCGTCGTCGGTTGCGGCGGTGCTACCTTCCCGGCTCATGTCAAGTTGGCTCCCAACAAGCCGGTAGATACGTTTATTGTCAATGCGGCAGAATGCGAACCGTATTTGACTTGTGACTATCGTTTAATGCTTGAAGAAGCGGATAAGTTGGTAACGGGTGTTCAAATCTGTATGAAGGCTTTGGGGGTTTCCAAAGGCTACATCGGCATTGAAGATAACAAACCCGAAGCTGTCAGCAAGCTGAAAGAAGCGTTCAAGAACGTTCCGGAAGTATCTGTCGAAGCGTTGCCGACCAAGTACCCTCAAGGTGCTGAAAAGATGCTTATTAAAGCTGTTACGGACCGCGAAGTGCAGCCCGGCGGATTGCCTATGGATGTAGGCTGCGTCGTTTCCAATGTCGGTACGGTTATAGCCATTACCGATGCCGTATGTCACGGTATTCCGTTTATTGAACGCGTAACAACGGTTACGGGTGATTGCATTAAAGAACCGAAGAACCTGCGCTTGCGTATCGGTACATCTTTCCAATATGCAGTCGATTATTGCGGCGGCTTTTCAGCTCAGCCCGATCGTGTAATTGCAGGCGGTCCTATGATGGGTCTTGCACAATTCCAACTTGACGTATCTGTTGCTAAGGGCGTATCCGGAATTTTGGCACTGTCTCCTGAAAAGTGTCAGGTAGGTGTCGAAGATCCCTGCATTCGTTGCGGTCGTTGTGTAGATGCTTGTCCTATGGGTTTGATTCCCAGTCAGCTCAGTATTTTGTCTCATTGCGAAGCATGGGATAAATGCATGGAATACGGTGTTATGAACTGTGTTGAATGCGGCAGTTGCGTATATGTATGTCCTGCTAAACGCAATATTGTTCAGTACATCAGAAATGCCAAAGCTCAAGTAAAGCACAGCAACAAGCTGCTAAAGCGAAAGCGGAAGCCAAATAGGCTAAGTCTTTAATGGAAGAAGGGATAAATTATGGAAAAGAGTGCACAAGAAGTAGTTCTTACTGTGTCCTCCTCACCGCATGTCCGTTGTAACGAATCCATCCCCAAAATTATGTGGACTGTTGTGGCAACGCTTGTACCGGCCGCAGCTTTCGGTGTATATTACTTCGGATTTAATGCACTACTTAATATTATAGTATCTATCGTATCGGCCGTTTTCTTCGAATGGGCTTGGGAAAAGTTCATGCATAAGAAAATTACGATTAATGACGGCAGTGCCGTTATTACCGGTCTTTTGTTGGCAATGTGCTGTTCACCGATCTTACCGTGGTGGATGTGCATCGTCGGGTCCTTTATTGCCATCGTAGTTTGTAAGCAAGCTATGGGCGGTTTGGGATATAACCTGTTTAACCCCGCACATGTAGGCCGTGCAGGGCTCATGGTTTCCTGGCCTGTAGCTATGACGACATGGACGCAGGTAAACGGCAGTGTTATTGACGGCGTAGCCGGTGCTACTCCTTTGAATGTGTTGAAACAGAGTGGCTATGATGCTTTACTTCAACTCTTTAACAATGACCCCATGACCATGTATCAAAACATGTTCCTCGGGTTCCGTAACGGTTCTATGGGTGAAACGTCGACGGTGCTTTTGATTCTCGGCGGGTTATTCCTCATGTATAAGGGCTATGTCAAGTGGCAGGCAACGGTTGCTATGATTGCAACTGTCGGCATTTTGATGTGGGTCTTCGGTGGTGCCGTAGGCGCTCATGCAACAGGTGGCCTTTTTACGGGCGATCCTATTTTCCACATGATGGCCGGCGGTTTGATTATCGGTGCTTTCTTCATGTCCACTGATATGGTAACGGCCCCGATTACCTTGAAAGGTCAATTGATTTTTGCTGTCGGTGCAGGCGTACTTACCGTATTGATTCGTCTCCTCGGCGGTTATCCTGAAGGGGTTTGTTACTCCATCCTCTTAATGAATGCCGTAACTCCCTTAATCGACCTTACAGTAAAACCGAGAATTTTCGGCTCTGTAAAGGTCAAGGCAAAGGAGGCTGAATAAGATGTCGGAATCAACGGAAAATAACATTTTTAAAATTGCTCTCAATCTTATCCTCACTTGCTTGGTATCCGGTCTCATCATCGGCTGTGTATATTATATAACCGGCCCGATTGCTAAAGTTAAAGCGGAACAAATGAAACAGGACTCCATGAAATCCCTCGTTCCCGATGCGGAAAAGTTTGCCGAAGTACCCGGCGAAAAAGATACGTATTTTGCCCAAAAAGACGGCAAAACGATTGCTTATGTTATTCCGACGGAACCTAAGGGTTACGGCGGACCCATTAAATTGTTGACGGCTGTTTCGTTGGACGGCTCCGTTATGGACTATACAATGCTTGAACATAACGAAACTCCGGGCTTGGGCGACAATGCTTCAAAACCCAAATTCCGCGGCCAGTTCAAGGGTAAGAAACTGGACCACTTGGAAGTTACTAAAGACCCGAGCAAGACGGACCTCATCCAAGCTATGACCGGTGCAACCATTTCTTCCCGTGCAGTTACTCGCGGCGTAAAAGAAGCTGTTGAAAAGGCCGCACAGTTAGGGGGTCACTAATCATGAGTTTATGGAAATATTCAGTAGAGGCATTATCGAAGAAAACCCGTACTTCGTATTAGCTCTGAGCTTGTGCCCCGGTCTTGCCGTAACGACGAGCGTTATTAACGGTTTGACCATGGGTCTTACGGTTTGGTTCGTTATTACTTGTAACAACGTAGTCGTTTCTATTATTCGTAAGACGATTAATAAAAAGGTTCGTGTACCTGTATACATCACTTGTATCGCAACAATCGTTACTTGTGTACAGCTGTTCCTCCAAGCCTTTGCTCCCGATTTGTATAAGGCGTTGGGTGTATATCTCGACTTGGTTGTCGTATTCGCAATCATCTTGGCTCGTGCCGAATCGGTTGCTTCTAAAAACGGCATTGTCGTATCTTTCCTCGACGGCATGGGCATGGGATTCGGCTTTACAGTAGCAATGTTCCTCATTTCCTTCTTCGTTCGTGAAATTCTCGGCAACGGTTCGCTCTTCGGCATTCCTGTTTTCGGAGATTGGTATCAACCGGCTCTGATTATGGCTTTACCGCCCGGAGCCTTCATGTTGATCGGTTTTATTATGGCCGGTTTCAAAGTTTGGAACCAGAAACGAGAAAAAGCACGCTTGCTGAAAGAACTTGAAGGGAGTGAAGCATAATGGGTGAATACTTTACGCTGTTCATCGGTGCTGTTTTAATTAACAACTTCGTATTGACCAAGTTCTTGGGCTTGTGTATTTTCTTCGGCGTTTCTAAGAACCTTAATGCTTCTATCGGCATGGGTTTCGCCGTAACTTCCGTTATTACGCTGAGCACCATTTTGGCTTGGTTGGTATATAACTTTGTCCTCGTACCGCTCGACCTTACGTTCTTGCGGACTATTACATTCGTTGTCTTGATAGCCAGCTTCGTACAGTTGTTGGAAATTATCATCAAGAAGGAATCGCCTACGTTGTATAACATGTGGGGGATTTACCTCATGCTTATCGCTACGAACTGTATCGTTTTGTCCGTCCCCGTATTGAGTGTAACGAACAATTACAACTTTATTGAAAACATCGTCTTTGCCGTCGGTTCCGGTATCGTTTTGCTTTGGCGTTGATCCTCATGGCCAGCGCTCGTGAAAAACTCGACTTTGCCGATGTGCCTGCAGCTATGAAGGGCACTCCGATCGCATTCGTTGTAGCCGGTATGTTATCCTTGGCCTTCCTCGGATTCTCCGGTATGTTATAGGATAAGAGGTGACATAAGATTATGAATGAAACCTTATTTATATCTATCATGGCCGTAGTTATTATGGTCTGCGTAGGTACCGTATTCGGCTTTCGTCTTGGCAACGGCGGATAAGAAGTTTGCTATGGACGAAAATCCTTTGATTGGTGAAGTTAAAGAAGCTCTGCCTCAAGGTCAGTGCGGTGCTTGCGGTTATGCAGGTTGTGCCAAATATGCCGAAGCGGTTGTAAACGATCCTGATGTTCCGCCCAATCTCTGCGTTCCCGGTAAAGCGGCAGTTGCTGAAGAAGTAGCCATGCTTACCGGTAAGGTGGCAGAAGCTGCGGAAGCTAAGTTTGCACATGTTAAATGCCGTGGCGGTATCGGTATTGCCAAGATGGCATACGAATATAAGGGTGTTATGGACTGTGCAGCTGCTAAGCAGATTCAGCAGGGGCCTAAATCCTGTAAGTTCGGTTGCTTGGGCTTCGGTAATTGTGTTCGCAATTGCCCCTTCAACGCTATGACGATGGGTACGAACGGGTTACCCCAAGTAAACAAGGTGCTTTGCACCGGTTGCGGTAAGTGCGCAAGTGTTTGCCCGAATCACGTTATCGAATTATTGCCTGTAAGTGCAAAAGTCAGCGTAAGTTGCAGCTCCAAAGAAGCAGGGGCAGTTGCTAAGAAGTCCTGCTCGGCTGCATGTATCGGTTGCGGACTTTGTGTACGTAATTGCTCGCATGAAGGTGGCGTACAGGTAATCGATCACTTGGCAGTGGTAAATCCCGAAATTTGCCATGCTTGTGAAGATCCCACTTGTGTAACTAAGTGCCCGACCAAGGCTATTGCAGCATATGTAAAAGCGGCAAAAGCTGAAGTTGAAGAAGCAAAGATAGGATAATAGTGTTATGAACGGAAGAAGATATACGACCATGATAGCCGTAGTCTCCCTTCTCGTTCTGTCGTTGGTCTGCTCCGGATGCCTTTCGCGTTCGGAGCAGTCTTACGATAAGAACGGAGTAGCCATGGATACGACGATATCCTTAAAGGCGATGGGACCGGAAGCAAAGGAAGCGGTTGAGGAAAGTTTTGCCCGAGTCCAGGAATTGGACCGGCTGGCTAGTGCACAGCGTCCGGATAGTGATTTGGGAAAATTGAAAGCGGCGGCGGGAAAGGACTATGTACAAGTGGATCCTGCCGTGTATGAAATGATTGACTTTGCAAAAACTTACTCTGAAAAATCACAAGGTGCTTGGGATATTACCACAGGAGTCATAACGGACTTGTGGGGAATCGGGACGGATAATCAGCGGATTCCTTCGAATGAAGAAATTACAGCTGCCGAAAGCCTTGTTAACTATAAGGATATACTGCTGCGGCCTGAAGATCACAGTGTGAAACTTGCTAAAGCGGGTATGAGTATTGATTTGGGCGGCATTGCCAAAGGCTATGCCGTTGATGAAGTACGGGCTATTTTTGCCAAACATCATATTGAAAACGGTTTGATTAATCTCGGTGCCAGTTCCATGTATGCCTTAGGTTCCAACGCTAAAGGCGGCCCCTGGCGCATCGGCATTAAGCATCCGCGTAATGATGATAAAGACACATACTTGGGTATTGTAGCCGTAAGTAATGAAAATATTTCCACGTCGGGAGACTATGAACGATTTTTTGAAGAAAACGGTGTGCGGTACCATCATATTTTCGATCCTAAAACAGGTCGACCGGCTCGTAGCGGTGTGATGAGTGATTCCGTTCTGGTAGATTCGTCGATTGAACATGGCGGTATGTTGGGGGATATGCTGACGACCATTTTGTTTGTCCTTGGGCCTGAACGGGGAATGGAATTTGCTCATTCCGTAAACGGTGTGGAAGCCATGATTACGACAACTGATGGAAAGATATACATGACAGACGGATTTAAGTCTCATTTTTCCGACTTGAACAGTGATTTTAAGCTAATGCCCTAACCTTTTTTCGGTTATGGAAATCGGGTGAAAACATAAGATTTTTGCATTTTGTATTTACTTTTTTTTCATTTTATAAGATAATGGAATAAAGTATACGAAATATTTCACAAAGGGCGGTAGGCATATGGATCATATTGATGAGAATATTTTGGAGTTGCTGAAAAAAAACGGTAAGGTTTCGGCGACGGATATCAGTAAGGTCGTAGGATTGTCAATTCCGGCTGTGGCCGAAAGAATACGTAAGATGGAACACAACGGAATAATTGAAGGATACGGTGTTAAATTAAGTCGTCGCAAGACGGGGTATAATGTAACTGCGTTTATTATGGTTACTGTAGAGCGTACTTCGACAGATGACGAGTTCAGAAAGCGTATTTTAACCTTTGACGAGGTTTTGGAATGTCACCACATTGTAGGAGCTTTCGATTACATATTGAAAGTTCTGGTTAAGACACCTGATGAGTTGGAACAGTTCATTATGAGAGAGTTGAACGAAATTCCGACGGTAACAATGACTCAAACCTTCTTGTGTCTTTCTACCTTGAAAGAAGAATGGAATATCTGAAAAAAAGAGCTTCGCTAATGCGAAGCTCTTTTTAGTATATGGTTATTGGACGGATCCGTTCGGAGTAATGACACATGTCTTAACAGGAAGCATTTTTTGCGAGGTTGCGACAGCTTGTTCAACTGTTTTTTCTAAACGTTGACAGCAAGGAACACTCATACGGATGACCGTTACCGAATGAACGTCATTATTTTTTAGAATATTAGTCAGTTTTTCGATAGCGTTATCATCATTCAACTTGGGACAGGTAATGATAAGAGTTTTGTTTTTAGTGAATGCCTTACCGAAATCGGCATATGCATAAGCTGTACAATCAGCAGCAATGAGTAAGTCCGTCCCGTTGAAAGCCGGAGATTCTTCAGGTATCAGTTTCAACTGAATGGGCCAGTATGAAAGATGAGAGATATTTTCGCCATTTTGAAGAGATCTCATCATTCGGCCACCTGCCGGATTCATAAATGTTTGTGTTTCCATGACGTGCCTCCTTAAAGACCTGTTTTATTTCTGGACATAGTATAGTAGAATAAGCGTACCGAGTCTGTTGGAAATATAACTGAGGTGACAACATGGAAGAATATATTTCGCTTTTAAAAAACACGGATCTTTTTAAGGGTGTTGAAGAAGCGGCCATAGGACCTTTATTACAGTCCATGGGTGCTCGTAAACGACATTTTAACAAGGGCAATTTCGTTTTTTATGCAGGTGATGACATAAACACTATCAGTATTGTCTTATCCGGAAGTTGCCATATCGTTCAAGAAGATTACTGGGGAAACCGAAATATTTTGACGCTTGTTCAAAAGGGACAACTATTCGGTGAAGCTTTTGCGGCGTTACCGTCGGCACAAGCTATTGTGGATGTGGTTGTCGTTGAAGAAGGCGATATTCTTTTTTTGAGTATTGATTCATTGATGAGATCTGATACATCTCTACCTGCAGAGGCTCGGAGTGTGCTACGAAATGTAATGGGATTATTAGCGGGAAAGAATATTCTTTTAACGAAAAAAATTCGTTATATTTCGCAACGGTCGACTCGTCAAAAGCTGATGGCATATCTGTCTGATGAGGCCCGACGCCTAGGTAGCTCTTCCTTTACTATTGAATTTAATCGCCAACAGTTGGCTGACTTTTTATCCGTAGATCGCAGTGCCATGTCGGCGGAACTCAGTAGGATGCAAAAAGACGGGCTGATTAAATACCATAAAGATGAATTTACCTTGCTTCAATAAAAAAGGTCCTGCCGTTGGCAGGACCTTTTTTATTGTATTATTGAAGGTGGGGGAGAATGTGACCCATCTTGTGTTTTTTCGTTTCTAAATAGAATTCGTCGTGTTCATGCGGTGCCATTTCAATAGGTACACGTTCCGTAATAGCTAAACCGAATTCTTCAAGACCGTAAATCTTGTCGGGATTATTGGTCAACAGGCGGAGTTCTTTAACACCCAAATCCTGTAAAATCTGGGCACCTGTCCAATATTCGCGCAAATCGGGGGCAAAGCCCAATTTCTCGTTGGCTTCTACCGTATCGTACCCCTGTTCCTGGAGGGCGTAGGCTTTTAATTTATTAATTAAGCCGATACCGCGACCTTCCTGTCGCATGTACAGGAGTACCCCGCGCCCTTCTTTGTTGATTTGTGTCATGGCTGTAGCCAATTGTTCACCGCAGTCACAACGACAAGAGCCGAAAACATCGCCGGTCAGACATTCGGAGTGGACACGAACGAGGAGGTTCTTGCCGTCACCGATATCTCCTTTGACCAGGGCTACATGATGTTCGCCCGTTAAATCGTTGATGTAACCGTAAATACGAAAATCGCCGTATTTTGTGGGCATCTTGGCTTCTGCTTCACGAACGACATGTTTATCATGCCGGCGGCAATAGTTTTGCAAATCTTTAATAGTAATAAACTTGAGACCGTATTCTTTAGCCATTTTCCATAAACCGGGAGTCCGCAACATAGTACCGTCATCGGCCATAATTTCACAGCACAGGCCGGCTTGCTCCAACCCTGCCAGTCGCATTAAGTCGACGGTTGCCTCTGTATGGCCGTTACGTGTCAAGACTCCGCCTTTTTTGGCAATGAGGGGAACATGTGACCGGGACGGCGGAAAATCTTCGGGACGCGTGTTTTCGTCTACCAGTTTACGAGCCGTGTAAGCGCGTTCGACTGCGGAAATACCTGTTGTCGTGTCGACATGGTCGATAGAGACGGTGAAAGCTGTTTCGTGATTATCCGTATTTTGTGCTACCATAGGCGGAAGGCTCAGCTTGCGTGCATATTCACGGCTGACAGGCATGCAGATAAGCCCTTTGCCGTGGCTGGCCATGAAATTCATGTTTTCCGTTGTACAGAATTGTGCGGCACAGATGAGATCGCCTTCATTTTCTCGGTCCGGATCGTCAGAGACGATAATCATATGTCCTGCGCGAAGTTCTTCCAAAGCCTCTTCTATAGTATTGTACTCGTATTTTTGCTGTGTCATTATAGAAAACCTCCTATTAAAAAGCCCTGATTCCAAACGGAATCAGGGCGAATTATGTGCGTAAAGTACATATCTTCTCTCATCCAGACTATACTGTCGGTTTCGGAATCACACCGAATCTGCTTGCGCTTGCGGACTGTACCGCCGATCGGGAATTTCACCCTGCCCTGAAGATAGGTTATATATTCATTTATGTCTATATTATACGTTCAGCCGTTAGAAAAATCAAGATCTAAGGTGTCGGGAAGGTAAAGATTTTGCCCGGATTCAGAATGTTATTCGGGTCCAAGGCCTTCTTGACGGCTCGCATCATGGATAGTTCGACAGGGTCTGTGAATTCTTCCATTAAGTCTCGACGTTTGTAGCCGATTCCATGTTCACCCGATAATCGGCCGCCGACACTGTAAACGAAGGAATAGAGCTCTTGTTGGTTTCTGTCCGTCCGTGATTTCCATTCCTCGTAGGATAAGTTGTCATTTTTTAAAATATTCAAATGAATATTACCGTCGCCGGCATGGGCGGCAATTCGTGTTATCAAGGAGTATTTGGCAGATTGAGCGGCTATAAAAGTCAACAATTCCGGTTCCTTGTGGACGGGAACGACAATATCCTCTTTGCAGACAATAAGCGTTTCGGCTCGGACGGCCTCGGCAAAAGCTTTACGGGCTTTCCATATACGTTTGGAGTCGGCTACCAGGACGTCTACGGCACCATGCTTTGTGCACAGTTCGTCTAAACGGACTGTTTTATCGTCTACGTCATCTTCCGTTTCTCCTTCTATTTCTATGATTAAATGATTGCCGTTGCTGCCGGGTAAAGACATGTTCAAAAATTTTTCGACAGAGTGCAGCGTAGCGGTATCCATAAATTCTATACATGTAGGTGTCAAGTTGTTGCGCAGTATATCCGAGACGGCATTAATAGCGGTTTCCGCCGTTTCGAAGACAGCCAGAATATCGACTTTATACGGTAAAAGGGGTAGCAGTTTGACTGTTGCATTTGTAATGATACCCAGTGTACCTTCAGAGCCGATGATGAGACCGTCCAACATATAGCCGGTAGACTGTTTTTTGAGTCGAGTGCCTAAGCGGACGATTTCGCCGAGGGGATTCACAACTGTAATGTCATAAATTTGATGACGTGTCGTACCGTATTTTACAGCCTTGTTTCCGCCCGCATTGGTAGCTATATTGCCGCCTATTTGGCACGAGTCGCCGCTACACGGATCGCCGGCATAAAAAAGGTTATGCTTCATAGCCGCTTCTTGTAAATCAGCCGTACGGACCCCGGCCTCTACAACGGCGTACATGGCCGTATCATTGATTTCCAGAATATGATTCATCTTTTCCAACGATAAGACCAGGCCGCCGTAAATGGGGACGGCTCCGCAAGCAAGACCGGTACCGGCTCCACGGGGAACGACAGGAAAACGGTATTGGTTGGCCAAACGTACGACGGCAGCTGTCTGCTCAGTCGTCTCGGGAGTAACGACGACCTCCGGCAGATGATGATAAGCCGGGTCCGTTACCTCGTCGTGTGCATAAGGTTGCATCTTTTCCGTGTCCGTAATGACATTTTCCCGCCCCAAAAGAGATATCAGCTTGTCTTTGACTTCAGGCGTAATGGGTGAATAAGTCATAATGAAAGTCCTTTCCCGCAGGTATGAATTCCGTAATTCGGTATACGGCAATCATTCCACACTGCCAGTATCTGTTTATGTCTATTATAGACCGTGTTGCCGCGAGTGAGAAGTGGAGACTGAGAAAAAGCGGCTTAAATGACGGTCTGGATTCTTTATCTTACCTTATATACGTGATATACTGAAAATATTGTACGGTATAAGCGGTAAAAGGAGCCTGACTATGGCACAAGAACAAAGAAGGCGCAGGAGAGTGCGGCGACGCAAAAAAACGGGGACATCCTTATATAAAAAGATTATTATAGCTATTTTAATCTTTGGCGGCATATTTATCCTGAACCGCCTTTATTTGTTGTGGGAAATACATAGGGATATGCAGGTGACAATTCAACAGGAACAGGAACTGACTGAAGAAAATCATGAGCTGACGGACAAAAAGTCCAAGCTTATAGACCCGGATGAATTAATTAATAGGGCGAGAAAACAATTCGGTCTTGTTAAGCCCGGTGAAATACCGTATAAACAATAGATATTGTAAGGGTATATATAAATTATTAATTGAATTTTTTTCGTCCAATAGGTATAATGGCAATAAATGCTCGGCATTTATATGCCTAAGGAGGACAAGTTACAGCATGGCAATTGAAGCAGGAAATGTGCTGGAAGGTATTGTTACGGGAATCACCGCATTCGGCGCCTTCGTTGAGCTGCCCGATAAGAAAGTGGGTCTTGTGCATATATCGGAAGTAGCGAATGAATATGTAAAAGACGTACATGATTTTTTAAAGGTCGGCGATAAGACGACTGTAAAAGTATTGAACGTTGACGACAGAGGAAAAATCGGACTGTCTATTAAACAAGCTCAGGCGGGTGGCGAAAAAAACGCTCAATCGGAACGCAAAGAGTTTCGACCCAAGCCCGAGTTTCGTGAGCGGAAATTCGATACACAACGCCGCACCGGAGGACCGTCCTCCTTTGAAGATCGGTTAAGCCGATTCTTAAAGGAAAGTGATGAACGGCTGATGGATTTAAAACGGAATACCGATTCCAAACGGGGCGGACGCGGTGCACGCCGTGCCGACTGAGACCGGTGGAATGTCGGACAACGGGAGTGTTCCTTTAAGGAATGCTCTTTTTGTTTTCTTAAGAGACAGGAGACTTATGCATTATGACTGAGACGGAGTATGCTGTTGTTGACATCGGGTCCAACTCTTTGCGGCTTATGCAGGGACTCTTATCCGACGGACAATGGCGATTTTATCCGAAACGAATGGCTACGACGCGATTGGCCAGAGGTTTGGCTGAAACGGGGCATTTATGGTCTGACGGAATTGCGAATTCTTTGGCTGTTATGGAGGAGTGGAATCATAACTTACAGGGAATTCCCGTTTGTGCCGTCGCCACGTCGGCTGTGAGGGAAGCTAAAGACGGGCAGGCTTTTTTAGCAGAAGTACGCTGGCGCTTCGGTTGGCATTGTCGTATTGTGTCGGGACAGGAAGAAGGAGCTTTGAGTTTTGTCGGGGCTACCTCCCTCGTATCCGATAATACGACCGTTGCCGTATTGGACATCGGTGGCGGCAGTACGGAAACGGTCTTGGGGAAAGACTGTGAAGTTTCGTGGTCTCACAGCTATCCTTTAGGGGCTGTACGCTTGACAGAGACGGACGGGAGCACCGCTGAAGGCTTGCAGGCGATCCGACATAAATGTGATTCTGCCTGGTTAAGGCAACCTGTTAAGCCTGAAACTCTGATTGGCGTAGGCGGAACCTTGACCTCTTTGGCTGCTATGGATGCCCGCCTGGAAATATACGACCCGGCTGTTACGGACGGATATGTTCTTAGCCGTGACAAGGTGAGTGAATGGTTGCGGCGTCTGGCCAATATGAGCGATGAAGAACGAAAGTGTGTGCCCGGCCTGGCATCACAGCGGAGTACCATTATTTTGGCAGGCCTGACTATTGCCGAGTCGTATATGACTTATTATGATATAGACGAAATTACGGTAAGTGAAAGAGATTTATTGGAAGGTGTTTTCTATAAACAGGCCTTTTATGATTCATGCCGTATTTATAAACCGCAATGATGGACGATTTGATCCGTAAGGTAGAATCCTTTTGTAAAAAAGAAAACTTACTTGACCGGCAAGATACGGTTATCGTTGCCGTATCGGGAGGACCTGACTCCATAGCCCTTTTACATATATTAGCCGCTTTGCAAGACCGATGGTCTTTGCACCTTGTTGCGGCTTACGTAAACCACGGATTGCGTGCGGCGGCCTTTGAAGAGGAAGTTTTTGTCGAGTCGCAAGCTCGGGCTGTGGGGGCTGAATTTTATTGTCGTCGTATCGATGCGGCGGCTATTGCCGAAAAGCAAGGGCTGTCAATTGAAACGGCGGGACGTAACGAACGCTATGCTTTCTTTTCCGAGTTGGCCGAGAAAACGGGGGCAGTGAGAATTGCCGTAGGCCATCATGAGGACGACCAGGCCGAAACGGTATTGATGCACTTGCTGCGGGGCGGCGGCGTGAGCGGAGCCGGGGCTATGAAAGCCAAAAACGGCCTGATTATTCGTCCCCTGTTGTGCGTGCCGCGTCAAGACATATTGACTGCCCTAAATGAGGTGAATTTGCCCTGGCGTGTTGATGAAAGCAACGAGTCGAGAGAATACTTACGGAATCGTATTCGTCATGATATCATGCCTTTGTTAAAGAATATCAATCCTCAAGTAACGGCAGCTTTAAACCGTTTTGCATTTATCAGCCGACAGGAAAATATGTACATGGAAAACGAAGCTGTAAAACAGTTGAAACTTGCAGAACGTCGAAACGAGCGGGGATTTTACCTGGATATTCCTATTTTGACAGACTTGCATGAAGCCTTGCAGCGCCGCGTGGTAAGACTGGCGGTACAAGAGATGACGAAAGATATATACGCACCTGACTTTGCGGCTGTCGAACGGATATTAGGCCTGTGCCGGGCAACATCGGGTAAGCAAGTGCGATTCAAGGATCTGATCGTTTATCGGCGGGGACGGGAATTGTGCTTTACCCGGGGTGTTGCAAGAAAGGCAACTTTATTTACAACCGATACAGAAGAGGTTTTCATTAAAGGCCCCGGTACGTATGTACGAAACAATCTAATTCTTACAGTAAGACTTGTAAAAGAAAGTGACGACGAACTTAAGGAAAATGAGTTTTTCATTCCCCGCCCGAGTGAGTCGCAACCGCTGATCTGGAGATGCCGTCGCGGCGGTGACGTGGTTTTTATAAGAGAACGGTATCATAAATCATTAAAAAAGTATTTCATTGAAAAAAAAATACCTGTCGATTGCCGCGGAGAGTTGCCGTTATTGTGCAAGGACAACGAGGTATTGTGGATATTCGGTGATGCTGATTGGACCGCCCCGCTGAGACTGAGAAATGGAGTGGCCGTAGGCACCGTTACGGAAGGAGATATACATGCATAAGGATTTGGAAAAAGTGTTGTTTACACAAGAAGAACTCGCAGTCCGCGTACGGGAATTGGGAGAACAGATTACGAAAGACTATGAAGGTAAAAGCTTGCTTCTCGTATGTATTTTAAAAGGAGCCGTGACTTTTTTTGCCGACTTGGCTAGAGAAATCAAGCTTCCTGTCGAATACGATTTTATGGTTTGCTCCAGTTACGGTGATTCTACCGATTCGAGCGGATTTGTGAAAATTCGTAAAGATTTGGATGCGGATGCCAGGGGCAAGGATATTCTAATTATTGAGGATATTATTGATACGGGGACAACATTAAGCCGACTTAAACCTATCTTGGAAGATCGCGGTGCAGCGTCTGTCAAGATTGCGACCATCCTCAACAAGCCGTCCCGTCGTCGGGCGGATGTACACGTCGATTATAACGGTTTTGAAATTCCCGATGCTTTTGTAGTCGGTTACGGTCTTGACTATGCAGGCCGGTATCGGAACATTCCTTATGTAGGGATTTTAAAGGAATCGGTTTATAAGGCTTAGATATTGTGACATAGGCATAATTATGGTAATATAAGAATGTCTACAGTTTTGCTATACAAAAGAAAAGAAAGAAGAAAGGAGCAATATTTTGAGTAAATTTGTTCGAAATGTCGCCTTATATTTACTGGTGATTATCGTAGCAGTTACGGTTGTCGACTCGTTTATTGGCAATAAAACGGATAAGTCCGAAATTACATATACAAATTTTTTGACGCAAGTACAGCAGAAAAAGGTTGATTCAGTACAAATTACAGCAGATCATTCGATTACGGGGCAGCTGAAAGACGGCTCTTCGTTTACTACATACGCACCTACGGATGCGGCATTGATGCCGGCTCTGAAAGATTCGGATGTCAATGTAGTGGCTAAACCGCCCGAACAACCGTCGTGGTGGATGAGTGCTCTGGCATCTATTGTGCCTGTTTTGATTCTTGTCGTCGTATTTTTCTTCTTCATGCAGCAGACGCAAGGCGGCGGAAGCCGAGTGATGAACTTCGGAAAGAGTCATGCCAAAATGCACGGTGAAGGCAAGGTAAAGGTGTCGTTTAAAGATGTGGCGGGAGCAGACGAAGCTAAAGAAGAGTTATCGGAAATTGTGGAGTTTTTACGTAACCCTGCTAAATACAATGCCATTGGAGCCAAAATTCCCAAGGGCGTACTTCTTTTCGGCCCTCCCGGTACAGGTAAAACCTTACTGGCCAGAGCTGTTGCCGGGGAAGCGGGCGTACCCTTTTTCAGCATCAGCGGGTCCGATTTTGTGGAAATGTTTGTCGGCGTCGGTGCATCACGTGTACGTGACCTCTTTGCACAGGCGAAAAAGAATGCACCTTGTATTATCTTTATTGACGAAATCGATGCTGTCGGTCGTCAGCGCGGTGCCGGTCTCGGCGGCGGTCATGATGAACGGGAACAGACATTGAATCAGTTACTGGTTGAAATGGACGGCTTCGGGGCTAATGAAGGCATTATTACGATTGCGGCAACAAACCGACCGGATATTCTCGATCCGGCCCTGCTTCGTCCCGGCCGTTTTGACCGTCAGATTACAGTGGATCGTCCCGATTTGCGCGGTCGCGTGGCTATATTGAATGTTCATGCCAAGGGTAAGCCCTTGAGCAAGGATGTGGATTTAAAGACCATTGCCAAGAAAACTCCGGGGTTTACCGGTGCCGACTTGAGCAATCTTTTGAATGAAGCGGCCTTATTGGCGGCTCGTGCGGATAAAAAGATTATCACTATGGCGGAACTTGAAGAAGCCAGTGAAAAGGTGGCCTTCGGTCCCGAACGTCGCAGTCATGTTATCAGCGAAAAGGAAAAGAGGCTTACGGCCGTTCATGAATCGGGCCATGCATTGGTGGCTTATTTGTTGCCCGAAGCGGACCCGGTTCATAAAGTAACCATTATTCCGCGCGGTCGGGCAGGCGGTTATACGATGATGCTTCCCGATGAAGATCGTTCGTATGAAACCAAATCTTACTACTTGGCTCAGATTCGTGTCGCTTTAGGCGGGCGTGCGGCTGAACAGATTGTTTTCAACGAAATCAGCAGCGGTGCTTCCGGAGATTTACAGAATGTAACGCATATTGTTCGTCAAATGATTACTCGTCTCGGCATGAGTTCCAAGCTCGGCCCTATGGTATTCGGCGAACAACAGGACCAGGTATTCCTCGGTAAGAGCCTCGGCCATGAACGTAACTATGGTGAAGGCGTTGCAGAGTTGATTGACAAGGAAATGCATGACCTTGTTACTACGGCTTATGACGATGTTATTCGCATGTTGGAAGAACATCGGGATGCATTGAATCATATGGCGGCAGCTCTTATGGAAGTGGAAACGATTAACCATAAACAGGTTGAAAACCTGATTAAGTACGGGGCTTTGGAAAGTCCTGAGGAACGTGCCGAAAAGGAAAAAAATGAAGCTCAAAAGGCTGAACAAGTAGAAACAACGGAAACGGTTGCTGAAACGGTTGCTATCGACAAGGAAGAAACGCATATCAGCCCGTGGGGTAATGACTTGTCAGTGTCTTCTACGGAAGAAACTACGGCTACGGAAGAAAAGCCGGATAAAGAATAAAAGAGAACACGCCCTGCATACGGTAGGGCGTGTTTTTACAAGAAAAGTCTGAAATATCTGTGTAAATGAAAGGAGTTTACATATGCGTCAGAGTATACTGTCATATTTGTTGGCCCATCGCGGTGAATTCATTTCGGGACAACGTTTATCTGAAGAGTTGGGAATAACGAGGACAGCTGTTTGGAAGCATATTTGTATGCTCCGTGAAAAAGGGTATACTATTGATTCGTATACGAAAAAGGGTTATTGCCTTACAGGCGTACCCGACCTGCTTGACCCGGAAGCGGTATCGAAAAAGGTACACACCTCCTATATAGGTAAGAATGTCGTCTATGAAGAACGGACAGCATCGACTAATACGGTGGCTAAGGACTTGGCTCACAAGGGGGCTGTGGAGGGAACCGTTGTTATTTCAGAGGAACAAAACGGCGGTAAAGGTCGGTTGGACCGTTCTTTCTTTTCCCCTTATGCCAAGGGAATCTGGTTTTCCGTTATTTTACGCCCTGATTTCCCGCCTGTGGAAGTATCAAAAATGACACTGCTTACAGCCGTTGCCCTGACACGTGTATTCAGATCCTTCGGTCTTGAGAAGTGTGTCATAAAATGGCCGAACGATATATTAGTAGACGGTAAAAAACTTGTCGGCATTTTGACAGAGCTCAGTGCTACGATGGAGAAGGTTAATTATGTTGTTACGGGTATGGGGATTAATACGTCTTTTACCCGTGACGAGTTGCCGGCGGACCTTCAGGATAAAGCAACCAGTTTCCTCATCGAAGGCGTGACGGTAGGGCGTAACGAATTGTGGCAAGCTGTTATGGAAGAACTGGAACGCTATTATGAAATGGCCAAGCATGAAGGATTTTCCTGCATTCTTGATGAATGGCGCAGCCTGTCCGTTACATTGAATCAAGACGTGGAAATAGTAAAAACACAAGGAGTAACTTACGGTAAGGCGGTAGATATAGATGATGACGGTAATTTAATCGTCGTCGGTCCTGACGGCCCTGTACGGATTGTAGCCGGAGACGTCCGGATCCGTCCGAAAAAGTAATCGTCAACCATATTGTATAAAAATAAAGTTGACCATAAGACCTCCAACTGATAAGATAAGTATATATATCAGTCAGGAGGTTTTTTTTATGTCTATTCAAAAGATGACGGGTGTCGCTGTTTTTGCGGCACTCGTCGCCGTATTTTCACAAATGTCTTTACTTATCGGACCGGTACCGCACACGATGCAGATTTTTGCCGTCACGCTGGCCGGAGTCGTCTTAGGGCCGAAGAGAGGAGTCCTATCTATTGTAGTTTGGGAGTTATTGGGAGCCTTCGGACTACCGGTTTTTGCCATGGCACATGGAGGACTTACCTCTTTGCTCGGACCGCTTGTCGGTTTTTTTATCGGCTTTATTATTCATGCATATGTATGCGGACTGACTAACAATATGCGTCTTATACCGGCTATTTTGTGTAATATCCTATCCTTGGCAGTTGTATATTTTCTCGGCGTTACAGGCTTCTGGGCAGAGTATAATTTCCTTTTGGGTAAAGCTATTCCCGTCAGCAAGGCTTTTGCAGCCTGCGCAGCTCCTTTTATTGTCTTTGATATTATTAAACTGGTTTTAGCCGTAACGGTGGGGAGAAGAGCTGTCCGCATCTTGAAAAAAGCGGGGATCAATTTGTACTAAAGGCTGTTCAAGGGGTCCTAACTTTGTTATCATAAAGGGAAAATACAGATTCATATAGGAGTATGATAACGATGTTATTGGTTATTGATGTGGGCAATACGAATATGGTCCTCGGAGTGTATAAGGACACGGAACTTCTGGATCATTGGCGTATATCGACGGATCGTCAAAGAACGACGGACGAATACGGCGTGCTGATTCGTGAACTTTTTTATTTAAACGATTTGCGAGCTGACGATATTAACGCAATCATTATTTCATCTGTCGTGCCGCCTGTCGTGCCTACGCTGGAAAGAATGTGTCAACGTTATTTCGGTCTTTCACCTCTGCTTATCGGGCCGGGTGTAAAGACGGGTATGGATATCCGATACGATAATCCGCGTGAGGTCGGAGCCGATCGTATTGTCAATGCCGTGGCTGCTTATGAAAAGTATGGCGGCCCCGTTATTATTGTAGATTTCGGTACGGCTACGACTTTTTGTGCCGTCGATGCCAAAGGGGTGTATTTGGGCGGCTCCATCTGTCCGGGTATCGGCATATCCACGGAGGCGCTTGTACAAAGAACGGCTAAATTACCGCGTATTGAATTAAAACGCACCGATTCGGTTATTTGCAGAAATACGATTGAAAGTATGCAAGCCGGTGTTTTTTACGGCTTTGTGGGACAGGTAGAAGGCATTGTTTCCCGCATGCGTCGAGAGTTGGACATGTCTGCTCGTGTCGTAGCAACCGGCGGACTGGCAGTCGTCATTGCACCGGCTACAAAGACTATTGATGTAGTTGAACCTATGTTGACATTAGAAGGTCTCAGGATTATTTATGAACGCAATCGATAGACCTGTACGTTTCGGCTCGGTAGAAATAGAGTCGCCCTTAATACTGGCTCCTATGGCCGGTGTCTGCGACCTGCCGTATCGGATGATTGCTCGAAAACACGGTGCGGCTCTGGTTTGTGCGGAAATGGTCAGTGCTAAAGGCTTGGTATATGGCAATAAGCATACACGTGAAATGTTGACTGTCCATAAAAACGAACATCCTTTGTCAATGCAGCTTTTTGGGGCGGAGCCGGAAATTATGGCCCGAGCGGCTAAGGTTGCACAAGAGTACGGCGCCGATATCATAGATATCAATATGGGCTGCCCTGTACGAAAGGTTGTTCAGAACGGCGAAGGATCGGCTCTGATGAAGAATCTTCCTCTGGCGGAAAAAGTAGTGAGTGCCGTTGTTAAGGCCGTGTCGGTCCCCGTTACCGTAAAAATGCGTACCGGTTGGGATGACAGCGAATTCGTTGCACCCGAGTTGGCCCGTCGATGTGAAGCGGCAGGGGCAGCGGCTCTTGCCGTTCACGGACGAACGCGGGAGCAATTTTACAGCGGTCGTGCGGACTTGGAAAAAATTGCTGCTGTCGTCAAAGCCGTGTCTATTCCTGTTATAGGTAACGGTGATATTACGGATGGTCCTTCGTGTGCGCGCATGTTTGAGGAAACGGGTTGTACTGCCGTCATGATCGGACGTGGCGCTCAAGGAAATCCGTGGATTTTTGAGGAAGTTCGTGAGTATCTGTCCGGAAGAACTGTACAAAAGCCGTCGGCGGCAGACCGTTATGCAGTGCTTTTAGAACATTTTGAAAGTCTTATTCGCTTTAAAGGGGCTCATATTGCTCTTAGAGAAATGCGTTCTCATGCCTCCTGGTATACCAAGGGGCTTTTCGGCTCAGCGGCATTGCGTGAGCGAATTAACCGAACCTCAACAGTTGAAGAGTTTAGACAGGTCATCTCCGAGGTGGCAAAATGCACGGTGTAAAGGTGAGCTTTTACATGCCTTTGTTTGACATTGACGATAGGGAAGAATATAATTAAATGTACTTGCGTACTTGTTAATTTACTCAGGAATAGAGTCCGACAGGACTGCTATTCCTGTTTGCAATCTATGGGCAAAAGGAGCATTCATATTCATGTCTAACGAAACACTGATTACAGCCGACGGGCTCGAAAAACTAAAAGAAGAATTGAACGAACTTAAATCGGTTCGTCGTATTGCCGTTTCTCAACGAATTAAAGAAGCAATCGCTTTAGGTGACTTGAGCGAAAACTCCGAATACGATGATGCCAAAAATGAACAGGCGTTTATTGAAGGCCGCATTGTTGAATTGGAAAATAAAATCAGAACAGCCAAAATTATTGAAGAATCAACTGATGATGTAGCCAAAGTTCGTCTGGGCTCCAAGGTGATTTTGGAAGATGTGGAAACGAAAGAACGCTTTGAATATACCGTCGTGGGTACAGCTGAAGCGGATCCGTTCAACAACCGAATCTCTAATGAAAGTCCTGTGGGAGTTGCTATTTTGGGTCAAAATGTGGATAAAGAAAATCCCGTTATCGTATCTGTAAAGGCTCCGGCCGGTGAAGTACAATATAAGATTTTGCCCTTTGAAGGCTAGAGTCGAGGAGGATAAGTATGTCTGACCAGGAAAAAAAAGCAGTACCGCATATTGAAGAAGAAAAATTAAATGACCAAATGGTGATTCGCCGCGAAAAGATGCAACAGTTTGCAGATGTCGGCGTATATCCTTTCGGTCAAAAATATAATTGGACCCATCATGCACAAGACATTAAAGACCGTGCGGAAGCGTTAGAAAAGGACGGCACGACGGTCAGTCTGGCAGGGCGACTCATGGCTTTGCGCCGCCACGGCAAAACTGCTTTTTGTGTCTTGCGCGATATAAGCGGTGAAGTACAGCTGTATTTTCGTAAAGACGTAGTCGGTGAAGCTTCATACGAGCTTTTTAAACTTCTCGATATCGGGGATATTGTCGGTGTTGAAGGGGATGTTTTTACAACGCATACGGGGGAAACAACGGTGCGCGTAGTTACTTGGACGCTCTTGTCCAAGTCTCTGCGTCCTTTGCCGGAAAGTTTCACGGCCTGACAGATAAGGAAACAAGATATCGTCAACGTTATCTGGATCTTATTGTAAATCCGGAAGTCAAAAACACCTTTATTATGCGTTCCTGGATTATTAAAGGCATTCGCGAGTATCTGGATGCACGTAACTTCTTGGAAGTGGAAACGCCCATGTTGCATAATATTGCCGGCGGTGCGGCGGCTCGTCCCTTTGTGACACACCACAACGCTTTGGATATGGATATTTTCCTGCGTATTGCTCCGGAGTTGCATTTAAAGAGATTGCTTGTAGGAGGCTTAGAACGTGTTTATGAAATGAACCGCTGCTTCCGCAATGAAGGGATTGACACACGACACAATCCGGAATTTACTACTGTTGAACTGTACCAGGCCTTCGGTGATTTGGAGGATGTTATTCGCATTACGGAAGAACTCGTATCTGAATTAGCTCTGAAATTGTACGGCACAACGAAAATTACGTACATTGATAAAGAAATAGAATTGGCGGCTCCGTGGAATCGCATGACCATGATTGAAGCGGTGGAAAAATACACAGGCAAAGACTTCTCTAAGGTTGAGACCGTTGAAGAAGCTCGTAAAATTGCCGATGAACTCCATGTTGAATACGGAGAATACGACGGAATCGGCAAGATTATTAATGCTTGCTTTGAAGACTATGTTGAAGAAAACCTTATTCAGCCGACCGTGATTACGGGGCATCCTTTGGAAATTTCGCCCCTTACGAAACAAGATGCGTCCAATCCTTTGTTGACCCATCGATTCGAAGCCTTTATTTATGGCCGTGAATTGGCTAACGGATTCTCCGAATTGAATGATCCTCTCGATCAGCGGGATCGCTTTATTAAACAAATGGAAGAACGAGCTCACGGCGATGACGAAGCCCATCAAATGGACGAAGATTACTGCCGTGCACTTGAATACGGTATGCCGCCTGCCGGCGGTTTAGGTATCGGCATCGACAGATTGGTCATGTTCCTTACGAACAGTCCGTCGATTCGTGACGTGCTCTTGTTCCCCTTGAGTCGTCCCGAACAGAAATAATATGCCCGGCACCTTCTGAATTGTCTCAGGAGGTGCTTTTTTACATACGAAAAGGAGATATTATGAAAAGATTTTACTCCTTACTTGCCGCTTTGTGCATGCTTATGTCCCTGCCGGTTGCAGTTTCAGCGGCAGATAATGTAAAGTCGGAAAAAATACCTGTTCGCCTTTTAAGTGATGTAGATGCGAAAGAGTCAAAAACTGCAAAGGCAGAGCAGGAAAAGGAAACAAATTACAAAGTAAAGGCCTTGGAAGATGCTTTAAAAAATGGAGATTTACCGGTATATGAAACAAGACCGTATGAGAAGGCCGCTTTGCCGGAAGGAGTAGAAGCGGTTCCGCTGAGTCCTTTGAAAGACGGAGCGTTTGCCGTCGGCAAGCTGCATAAGGGAACCGGTCTTGAAGAAGTATTGAAAATATACGGTTATCCGCAAAAGAGAACGGAAACGACGCATTTATTGAAGCTGACTTATGAAAAAGAAGACTTGGCTATGCGCGTTATCTTGAGAAAGCCTGTGGCACCGGCTTTAAAAGAAAACAATATTGATAAATCGTATACAGACAGGTGTAGAGTCTGTATATTTAACGAAGGGCGACTCCGTTATTATAGGTGACGATTTGACAATCGGAACACCGGTGGAAATTCTGATTCGCCGCTTCGGTCGTCCCGACCGGTTGTTGCGAGACACGGATGCCAATGTATATTATTTCGTGTACTCTTCTCTGTCCGAATGGGAAGATTTAGTTTTTGCCGTCGGTGACAGGAAGATTCGCCGTGTTGCCATGATGCCTGCAAGACCTCCGTATACGGTGCGTCAAAAAGGTGTAAACGTCGGTACGGGCTTAACTAAAGAAGATTTTACGCTCATGGGCTTTCAGCCGGGAAGTAATTTTTCGCGAGATAAATATAATATGTGGCAGACCGTTATTAAAAGAGGGAAGACCGAATTTTGGCTCTATGGTGATTACGGAGTGGAATCGGACGGAATCGGTAAGGTGCAGCAAGTATTTCTTCTTTCCAACTCGGCGTATACGAGCAGAGGCATTACCTTAGGCTATCATGTATCGACCTTATTGGCTGCCTATGGAGTACCGAATCGCATTATTGCCGGTCCTGACGGCGAGGATTCTGTAGATGCATACTACTATGACAGTCCCTATGACAGAGAGACATCTCTGGTATTTACGGTGCAGCATGAGAAGCATTATATAAATGATATAATTCTTACGAATAAGCCTATTAAAGACATTCAGGATTCGCTGGGAAGATACGGATTGAAAGAAAGAAAGGCTATCGCAAAAGAATATACCTAAGGTCTTTACTTGAAGAGATACAATCAAGTATAATGAAACCAATCAAATACTAGCAAACGAAGGTGATTTTCATGGTTACAGATGCAGAAGTCTTAAAGCGGTGGAAGTACATTGCACAGGAAGATGAAAAGTTGCTGATTCTCATCGGCGGCCCCGGTTCCGGTAAAAGCCGGATTATTCGAGATTTAACTTATCAGGAAGGATGGAAGGTCTGCGAAGCCCGAGAGTTGTTTGATGACGAATTCTTGGAAATTCCCCGTGCCGATCGTCCGGAAAAGGCCATTGACCTTATTGCCAACGCTATCAGGCGGTTAAATGCTCGCGTTGTCATGATTGATAATGTCGGCTTCCTCTTTGCACCTATTCTGAATTTAAATCCCGTTGCAATGCTCAAAGAACTGAGCCGCGAATGCCCGATTATTGTAAGTTGGAGAGGTAAGCTCGAAGGCAATACACTCTACTTTGAACACAACGGCGATCCTAAGTATGCAAAATTTATTGTAGAAAATCCTAATCATGTTATTTCACTTGACTGACATATAAAAGCAATGCCCCCGGGCATTGCTTTTTTTTTATCCGCCCCTGTGATATAATGAGCGACGTGTTAATTATGTCAGACAGTAAGGAGTAGATTATGAGCGATTATATGATAGCCGTCATACTCGGCATTGTCGAAGGGTTTACGGAATTCCTGCCCGTTTCTTCTACGGGGCACATGATACTCGTCGGTGATTGGCTTGGTTTTGACGGTCCCAGAGCGAGCGTTTTTGAAGTTTTTATCCAATTAGGTGCGATTTTATCGGTTCTTTTCATTTATAAAGAAAAGTTCATTTACATGTTGCAGCAGTATAAATGCGTGCATCTTTTGAAGAGAGAAAATTGGTTTCGACGTGATACGGGATTGACGTTGGCACATGTTGCCGTCGGCATTGTACCGGTCATGCTTGTCGGATTTTTTGCACACCATGCTATCAAGACCTACCTCTTTTCTCCTTTTACGGTTATTATAGGCCTTATTGTCGGTGGTCTCTTTATGTTGGCTGCTGAACGAGCAAGGATACCCGTAGTTTGTGATGATGTGGAAAAACTGACCATTGTACAGGCCTTTTTAGTAGGTGCTTTTCAAATGTTGGCTCTTTGGCCGGGATTTTCTCGCTCCGGCTCAACATTGGGGGGCGGCCTCCTGTTGGGTATCAGTCGGAAAGCTGCGGCCGATTATTCCTTTATTATTGCCGTTCCCGTTATGATTGTCGCTTGCTTTTATGATTTATTAAAAAGTCTGTCTTATTTAGGCGGTAGTGACTTGGCCATGATTGCCATCGGTTTTGTAACGGCCTTCGTTGTCGCTTATATATCCGTCCTTTGGTTCTTGAAGTTTCTCAATAAATCTACTTTGGCTTCCTTTGCATACTATCGTTTTGTAGTAGCAGTCGTTGCCTTTATCCATTTTATTTTGTAAATATAAAAAGAAGCGGTTACATGTTTAATATGTAACCGCTTTTGTGTTGCTTAAGCATGGCCACCTGAGAGGGAATAAAAATCATGCATGATATTTTGTATAAATGACTGAGGATTGGCGGAATCAGGCAAGTCGCGAACGATACTTTGCAGTAAGTTGGTAAACATCAAGTTAATACCTTGAGAATAGACCAGATAATAATACGTGACCTCTTCAGGAGCCCCGATAATAAGCGGTGCCAGTTGGTCGTTACTGGTAAAGGCAAGGTCGTAAAAAGAGAGGATATCTTCTTTGAACCGGCCTAAGTCCAATTTGTGAGAAGCATAATCTTCAGAAAAGGCGATGCCTATTTGAGCCAGACGTTCAGGAATTTCACTTAAACTGTTCGGAGCCTCTAATTCATGGTCTTCCATAACATGAATGAGTGTGTGCAAAGCTCCCGTGACGGATTCACAAAAGAAGTTAAAAGTAAACAAGCCTTCCGAACCTGTCGGATTTTCGTATATGTATGATTCTGACATAATATAACCTCCTACAATGTTTTTCTCTAGTGTATCACATAAAACAAAAATTTGAGTACCGTTCTATAATATGATACCATTGAAAGGAAATGCATGTTGTAGGGTCCTATACGGAGGAGAGTATGGCTAAGGGGAAAAAAATAAAATTACAAAAACGTTCAACACCGCTTACACGTACAAGAGAAGGACTGTCCTTACCTGAAGGAGCGGGGAACAGCGGGTATATAGGCTTTCAGAACGCACAGGACTTGAAAGAAAAATATTTTGTGCGTACCGGACGTTTGGGCAGAATGCCCTTTGCTTGCGTATGTTCGTTCTTTTTGTAGCCCAATTTATGTTTACCTTTATTTTGTACAATCGTATTGTAGAAGGAATTATTTTGGGTCAGCTATGGATTTGTGCACTCTTCGGTATTTTATTGATCCTTTTTACTGTGCCTACAGTCATGTCGCAAATATCTCTCGGTATCAGACGATGTCATGATACGGGGCGAAGCGGTGCCTATTTTATCTTTCCGTATATTTGTTATTGCGGCGGTTTTGTGTTCCCCATTTTGGGTTTTCACGGAGCGACTACCCTGGCATGGGTTACGGCATTCATCTTATATGTCGTTCTGGCGCTTATGAAGAGTGCACCGGACGGACGATAATACGGTAGCGACTCCATGGGGAGCAGCTATACACAAGTGAGGCTGGAAATATGTCCATTCCTATGATAAAAACCGAAAAATTAAGTCATACGTACGAAGATGAAAACGGAGACCTTGTTTACGCTGTTAAAGATGTATCTCTGACAGTAGAAGAAGGGGAATTTGTAGCTGTTATCGGTACAAACGGATCGGGGAAATCGACGTTGGCAAACATTTCAATGCGTTATTGTTGCCTACAAGCGGTGTCTGTGAAATTGACGGGATGCGTACGGATAATGCCGATTTAATTTGGGATATTCGGCGTCGTGTCGGCATGGTTTTTCAAAACCCCGATAATCAAATCGTAGCGGCTGTGGTAGAAGAAGATGCGGCCTTCGGCCCGGAAAACCTGGGTGTGCCGTCAGCGGAGATTCGAGAACGTGTTGATAAAGCATTGGCGGCCGTCGGCATGACGGCCTTTGTCAAGCATGCCCCTCATCTCTTGTCGGGCGGACAAAAACAACGGATTGCCATTGCCGGTATTTTGGCCATGCACTCGACGTGTATTATCTTGGACGAACCGACGGCCATGCTGGATCCTACGGGACGGGCGGAAGTCATGGAAACGTTGTTAAAGTTACATAAACAGGGTATTACGATTGTTCTGATTACTCATTTTATGGAAGAAGCCATTCAGGCCGATCGGGTTGTTGTCATGCATGACGGAGTTATTGAACGCCAGGGCGAACCGCATGAAATATTCTCGCATGTTCCCGAACTGTTGAATGCCGGTTTGGATGTACCCATTGCCGCGGAAATAGCCGCAGGCTTACGCAAAAAAGGCCTGGACTTGCCGCAGCAAATCATTACGGAGAAAGAATTGGGAGATGCTTTATGTCTATAAGACTGGAAAATGTGTCTCATGTATACGGTCGCAAAACGCCGAATGAGCATCTTGCATTAAAAAATATTAACTTGGAAATAAAAGAAGGCGAGTTCGTCGGTATTATCGGGCATACCGGTTCGGGAAAATCGACTCTCGTACAACTTTTAAACGGGTTATTGCAGCCTACGGACGGAACAGTTTATGTAGACGGCACGGATTTGTCCTGTAAGTCTAAGGAAGCCGTTGCGGCTCGCCGACGTGTAGGTATGGTTTTTCAGTATCCGGAATATCAATTATTTGAAGAAACGGTAGCTGACGACATCGCTTTCGGACCAAAAAATTACGGTCTTTCGGAAGAGGAAGTTACAGAGCGCGTAAAAGAGGCTATGGATTTTGTCGGCTTGGATTATGAAACGTACGGAAAACGCTCTCCTTTTCGCTTGAGCGGCGGGCAAATGAGACGAGTGGCCATTGCGGGAATTATTGCCATGCGTCCCCGCTACCTGATTCTTGATGAACCTTCAGCAGGGTTGGACCCGGTAGGACGACGGGAGATTTTCGGACAGATTGAACGACGTTATAAAGAGACGGGGATTACGGTAGTCTTAGTGTCTCATAATATGGAGGATGTTGCGGCCCTGGCCAATCGCCTGATTATACTTAATCACGGTGAAATTGCGGCTGACGGTGTACCGACGGACATTTTTGCAACGGAGCAAGATGTTTTACGGGCGGCCGGGGTTGATGTACCTCCTGTTACGCATGTATTGCAGTATTTAAAAGGGCGGGGACTTGATGTGGAGACGAGAGTCAAGACCGTGTCGGACGGTACGGATACCATTTATCGAGCGTTGAGGAGGAACGGTCATGCTGACTGATATTACATTAGGGCAATACTTTCCCGGAAACTCCTATCTCCATCGCTTGGATCCGCGTATGAAAATCATGGGGACCATGATTTTCATTTTTTCCGTCTTTTTAGCAAATGAACCTTTGTCATATGCTGTTCTGGCAGCTTTTATCGCTTTTACTTATGCTTTATCCAGGTTGTCCGTGCAGACTATGGTGAAGTCGCTGAAGCCCCTTTGGGGAATTATTATTTTCACCTTTGCCGTTCATGTTTTTACGACTCCGGGAAAAGAGTTGTGGACTTACGGTTGGATTCATATTACGGAAGACGGTATTTATAGGGGCTTTTTCATGACCTTAAGACTTGTGTATTTAATTGTCTTTCATCGCTTCTGACCTATACAACCTCTCCCATTGTTCTTACTGACGGAATTGAGCATCTTTTGTCTCCGTTTAAACGTTTCGGAGTACCGGCACATGAACTGGCCATGATGATGACAATTGCTATGCGGTTTATTCCTACCTTGTTGGAAGAAACCGGTCGAATTATGAAGGCGCAAACGGCACGAGGAGCCAACTTTACAAGCGGTAACCTTTGGCAGAGAGGAAAGAATATGGTTCCTCTGCTGGTGCCCTTGTTTATCAGTGCCTTTCGTCGTGCCGATGACTTGGCGACAGCCATGGAAGCACGTTGTTACCGTGGCGGTGAAGGTCGTACGCGGTTACATGAGTTGGCATATAGCCGTCGAGACGGCGTAGCTTTTTTCGGAATTGTCGTTTTGACTCTTATACTGGCGGTGCTCAGATGGGTGTAATAAAGAATATATCTCTGAGACTGGCTTACGACGGCACGGAGTTTTACGGCTTTCAACGACAGTCGTCTTTGCCGTCGGTACAGCAACATGTGGAAGAGGCCTTATCGGGTATCTACGGTAGAAATATCCGTATATACGGAGCGGCTCGCACCGATTCGGGTGTTCATGCCCGTGGTCAGGTAGTCAATTTTTACGGCGATGATACGATTCCCGTAGAAAGACTTCCTTACGCCCTAAAGGGGAGCTTACCGCCGGCTATTGTAGTACTTTCGGCAACGTTGGAAAGAGAAAACTTCAGTGTACGTCATGATAATAAGGGAAAACATTATCGCTACACTTTGATAAATGACGGCGTACCCGATCCGTTTATGTTGCGTTATGCCTGGTATATTCGTAAACCCTTAAATTGTGAAAGCATGAAAGAGGCGGCTTCATACTTAAAGGGAACACACGATTTTTCGGCTTTTGAAGGAGCCAATACGACACCTATGAATCCCGTAAAAACCATGTACGGTATTTTTGTTGTATCAAAGAAAAACAGAATTATCATAGATGTCGTGGGGAGCGGCTTTTTATATCATATGGTGAGAAATATGGCCGGAGCACTTGTCGATGTCGGTATGGGACGAAATCTTCGCAACGCATTGAAGAAATCCTTAAAGGCGGGGACAGGCGTAAGTTGGGAGCTACGGCTCCGGCTCAAGGGCTGTGTTTGGAAGAAGTTTATTACAGTTCCGAGCGCTTGAATCAGGCCTTGGTTGCCTTGGAAGCGGGATTGGATACGGTATAATGAATCTGCGGCCTTGCATGCCTGTGATATAATATACATATTCGGTTTACTATGTATATTTTCATGGTACGACTCGGACGGTTTTTAAAGACAGTATGTTTATGTGAAAACGGTAAGAGGCGGGCAATTTATGAATGATAAAACTCTTCGACGACTTACGAGAGGTGCGGGTGTACTTGTCGTTCTTGTCGTTCTTTGGGCCATACAAGTAGTACGCCCCGATTTCTATACGACTATGTTGTCGCTTACCGTAGAAGGCGATATAAACGGGATGACGGCGTATATGGCCTCCTTCGGATATAAGGCTATATTTATCAGCGTTATTATGGTGGCTTTTGTCAACGCTATCGGGATACCGTCGGTTTTGTTTTTGACGGTTAACGGTGTCATATTCGGACTGATTCCGGGCATTCTTATTTCCTGGGCCGGTGAAGTCATCGGTATAGAAATCAGCTTTCATTTGACGCGAACGCTGTTTCGCGGTCAGGCACAGCGATTTATCGGTGGAAGTGACATGTTCGGTAAATTGGATTCATACAGCTGTATTCGAACGATTATGGCCGGACGGGCCATTCCGTATGCACCTAATGTAGTTGTAACGGCTTTGGGAGCTCTCAGTCATATCAGCTATCGCGATCATTTTATTGCCAATGTAATCGGTAAGTTTCCGGCCGTAGTTGTAGAAGTATGGTTGGGACATGACTTATTGTTAATACGCGAACATTGGCAGCGGCTCTTGGCAGTATCAGCTATTGTAGCTCTTGTTTACGGTATTTTGTGGTGGCGCAGAAAGCACGGAAATTCATAATTCTGAGGACAACCTTTCTTTTACAAAGGTTGTCCTTTTTGCATGTAGGAATGCCGGTTTATCTGGAAATTAGGTCGAAAATATTGTAAAATATTTCTAACTATTGTTACTTATTTGCAGACGGGAGAACGGCTATGTCTTATATACCGATTCAAGGATTTATCAGCAGCTTTAGGCTTTTAGATATTCTCGACATTGCCTTAGTTGCTTTTTTCTTGTATAAATTATTTTTGCTTTTGCGTAATACGCGGGCCGTATCCCTTATAAAAGGACTTGTTTTCCTGGGAATTATTACGGTTATCAGCCGTGCCTTGAATTTGCATGTTGTGAACTGGATTTTGCAGCAAGGCATGACGGTTATTTTAGTTGCCTTACCTGTCGTTTTCCAGCCGGAGTTACGTCGAGCTTTGGAACATATAGGTCGAGGCCGACTCTTCCACTCCAATCGTATGATCAGCGAAGAAGAGCTGGCACATATGTTGGATGAAATCATTCCTCTTACGGCCGGCCTTTCAAAGACGAAAACGGGAGCTCTGTTGGTCTTTGAAAGAGAGGTCGGGCTTAATGAAATTATCGATACGGGCATACAGATAGACGGCCTCGTATCTAAGGAGCTTTTGGGCAATATCTTCATTCCCAATACACCCTTACACGATGGAGCCGTAGTAATCCGTGAAGGCCGTATTATGGCGGCAGGTTGTCTATTACCCTTGACGACGGATCGCTCTTTGTCTACGGAATTGGGAACAAGGCACAGAGCGGCCATCGGTATCAGTGAAAAATCGGATGCCGTTGTCGTCGTAGTCAGCGAAGAAACGGGTGCCGTTTCTTACACATACGGCGGTCATATTTACCGACATTTGACAGACGAAGGCCTACGTAAGACTTTGGAAGGATTTTTCTCCAAACGGCCTCAAGGCTGGGTGAACTTTTTGAAGAGGAGATCCGATAAATGATAAAGGCACCGCAGGAAAAATGGAAAATTCAAATTATTTGTATTATCGTGGCCATCGGACTTTGGTTTGCCATTATCAGTGAACAAAATCCGATCAGTGAAGGTACTTATACGGTACCCGTTGTAGTGGAAATCTGGATTCGCAATACGTCGTATCACAGGTGCCTAAAAGTGTATACGTCCACTTATCGGGACCGCGCAATACAATTATTAATGTTAACCCTGCCGATATTAAGGCATATATAGACATGAGTGAGGCTCAGGAAGGGACGATGAACGTACCCGTTCATGTTAAGATTCCGAGCGGTACGGAATTGAAGACGCAAAGCATCATGGAAGCTAATGTGCTGGTCGATGTGTATGCCGTTCAGGAATTTCCGCTTGTACCGCATTTAATGGGGAAACTTGCCGACGGTATTGCCGTTACGGGTATCAAACTTCTGCCTGAGCGTGTAGTTGTGTCGGGGGCAAAACGACTTATTCAGGAAGTGGATCGGGCTATTGTCGAAATCCCCATAGCCGGAAAGTCTTCAGACTTTACGACAATGTCTCCTATTCATCTTGTTCGCGCTGACGGCACTCCTGTTGAAGGTCTTGATTTGACACCTCATCAGAGCAGCGTAGCCTTGACACTTATTCAAAATGCTGCGTCCAAGAAGGTCCCTGTTATTGTGCCGACGTACGGAAGTGCGGATGCGTCTGTGAAGGTGAAGAAAATCAGCGTAGTTCCCGATATGGTAGAGATTCACGGCGATAAGGATAAGTTAGCCTCTATCGGCTCGATAACCCTCGAACCGATTAATTTAAACGGACTGGGTTCAGATAAAGATTTCCGAGTCGGTATTCCCTGGTCTATCGGTGACGGTACGATTGAACCTGACGTTGTAACGGTTAAGGTGGAAACGGAAGAGGCCGAATAAAGGAGAGACAGTTTTGTTACGATTGAACAATATACGCGTGGCTCTGCCTATGCGTGAAAAGCCGGTGGACATTGCAGCTCGTAAACTGCGGTGTTCTCCTGCGGATATACAAGAAGTAACGGTTGTGCGTCGCTCTGTTGATGCCAGACGCAAACCTCGTATATTTTTCGTCTTTACTCTGCAAGTAAGTGTAAAAAATGAAAAGACCGTGTTGCGGAAGTTTAAACTTGATGAATCGGTTCGAAAAATAGAAGAAATGAAGGCGGATCCGATTGTTTACGGGTCTGAACGACTGACTCACAGACCGATTGTAGTCGGCACCGGGCCGGCAGGACTGGGAGCGGCCTTGACGTTGGCGGAGCACGGTTATTGCCCTCTTGTCTTAGAGCGAGGATATGATGTAGATCGGCGCAGTGAAGCGGTACGCCGCTTTTGGGAAGACGGCGAGTTTGACAGTCGTTCGAATGTACAATTCGGAGAAGGCGGTGCCGGTACTTTCTCGGACGGAAAACTGACGACGCGTGTTAACCATCCCTTGTTGCGGCAGATTACACAAAAGTTGGTTGAGGCCGGGGCTCCGAAAGAGATTCTTTACGCGTACAATCCGCATATCGGTACGGACGTATTGCGTGCGGTTGTCAAAAACCTTCGTCGCAAAATTGAACGATTGGGCGGCGAGGTTCGCTTTGAATCCTGCTTGACCGATTTGATAACCGATGAAAACGGAAGTCTAAAGGCTGTTGTCGTCAACGGTAATGAAAGAATTGAAACTGAGGGGCTCATATTAGGAATCGGCCATAGCGCTCGTGATACGTATAGAATGCTGTATGACAGAAAGGTTTATCTTGAGAAAAAAGCCTTTGCTGTCGGTGTGCGTATTGAACATGATCAGAAAGTAATCGATCGGGCTCAGTACGGCTGTGATGCCGCTGATCTGGGGCTTGATGCAGCCGACTATAATCTGGTTTATCACGGTACGGACGGGAGAGCCTGTTACTCCTTTTGCATGTGTCCCGGCGGTACGGTTGTTGCCGCCGCATCGGAAGAAAAAGGTGTTGTAACAAACGGTATGAGTAAATACCGGCGCGACAGCGGCGTGGCCAACAGTGCTCTCGTTGTTAACGTAACGCCTGAAGATACGGGCGGTGATTCGCCCTTGGCAGGAGTGGAGTTCCAACGGCGTTACGAAATGGCTGCTTTTTTGGCGGCCGGTAGTAACTATAAGGCTCCGGTACAAACGGTAGGCAATTTTCTCGGTCGCACGAAAGAAGCGGTGCCGAGTGCGGTACATACGTATAAACCGGGCGTGACATTCTGTGACTTACATCAGCTTTTGCCGCCTTTTGTGACAGATACGTTGGCGGAGGCCCTGCCGTATTTGGCAGAAAGATTCGCGGCTTCGATGATAATAGCGTCGTTATGACCGGTGTAGAAACGCGTACCAGTGCACCCATACGTATTTGTCGGAATGAAAAGACTCGTATGGCCGTACAGACGCAAGGTTTATATCCCGTCGGTGAAGGGGCGGGATATGCCGGCGGCATTATGAGTGCCTTTTTAGACGGAATGGAGACGGCAATCGTATTCATGAAAAAATATCACCCCGTGGAGGTAAAAAATGGCTAGATTATTCGGAACAGACGGTGTACGTGGCGTGGCTAATGCGTCGTTAACACCTGAATTGGCATATCATTTAGGTCGGGCAGCGGCTTTCATTCTCGGTAAGGATAAGGAACACCCGACCTTTTTAATCGGTCGCGACACGCGCCTTTCAGGTACCATGTTGGCCGATATTCTGGCAGCGGGTATTGCCTCTGCCGGTGGCAACTGCTTTATGGCGGACGTGATTCCCACGCCGGCTATCGCATATTTAACAAAACTTCATCATATGGATGCCGGTGTCGTTATTTCGGCATCTCACAATCCTTTTGAATATAACGGGATTAAGTTCTTTGACCAATATGGCTATAAGCTTCCCGATGAAACGGAAGATCTGATTGAAGAATTTATGCTGAAAGATGAAAGAGCAGGACAGGAAGGCCGCCCCACGGGAGCGGAAATCGGTACGATTACGGAGCTTCCGGACCTTCAGGAAGAATATATCGACTATATCGTCAACAGTACGGACGTTGACTTGAGCGGGTTAAAGGTGGTACATGATGCGGCTAACGGAGCGGCTTATAAGGTGGGGCCTGAAATCTTACGTCGTCTCGGTGCGGAATTGATTTCCATTCATGCCCAACCGAACGGAATTAATATTAATGATAAGTGCGGTTCCACCCACTTAGAAAGCATCAAAGAAGCCGTGTTGGCACATCATGCGGATTTGGGCATTGCCAACGACGGGGATGCCGATCGCTGTCTTGTTATTGATGAAAACGGCGAAGAACTTGACGGCGACAGAATTATGCTCATTTGTGCTTTGCAGATGAAGGAAGAAAAACGCTTACAAGAAGATACTGTCGTCGGCACGGTTATGAGTAATATAGGCTTTCATAAAGCGGCGAAGGAAATGGGTTGCAAGACGGAAGTTACGGCAGTAGGAGACCGCTATGTGTTGGAGTGCATGCGTAATAAGGGATATTCTCTCGGTGGAGAGCAGTCGGGACATATTATCTTTCTTGATTACAATACGACGGGAGACGGCTTGCTTACGGCTGTACAGCTCATGCGTGTTATGAAGAAACAGGGAAAGAAATTATCCGAATTAGCCGGTATTATGACGAAATACCCTCAAATTTTGAAAAATGTTCGTGTTGAGACCAAGTCCGGGTGGGAAGAAAACACCCTCATTGCCGCGGCCATTTCGGCAGGTGAATCGGAATTAGGCGACGACGGACGCATTTTAGTTCGGCCTTCCGGTACGGAACCGCTCATTCGAGTCATGGCCGAAGGACCGGATGAAGTTGAATTGGAACGCATTGTTGATGATATAGCAGCCGTTATCGAACACGAAATGGGTGAAGTGACGGAGTAGCCGTCCTGTAAAAGAGGTCCTGGCGGATCTCTTTTTTGGGCTTGTAAATAGTCACATTCGAATGCAGATGATATAATAATCGAAAAGTTGCAACGGCGGGGAGGAGGCCCTATGACAGAGGCGGTATACACTATCTTGTCCGGGTTAAATCGTGCCGGATATGAGGCTTATATAGTCGGCGGAGCCGTGCGGGACAAGCTCATGCATAAGGAGCCGCACGATTATGATATTACGACGTCTGCAAGGCCCGAAGAGATTGTTGCTGCGGCGCGTAAAGAAGGTTGGCAATGTATCGAATCGGTCGGCCGGTCTTTCGGGATAAGCCTTATTCTTATAGGCGGGCAGACATATGAAGTGGCTACTTTTCGTGATGAATCGTACGGTGAAGACAGTCACCGACCGGAGAAAATTTGGTATGCACAAACCTTACAAGAGGATGTAAAACGTCGAGACTTTACGGTCAATGCGTTGGCACAGGATAAAGAGGGGCGTATTTACGACTACGTCGGCGGTGTTAAAGACATAAGCAAGAAAACACTTCGTGCTGTAGGAGATGCGAGTGTGCGTTTTCAAGAGGACGCTCTACGTCTTTTTCGGTTGTGCCGCTTTGCGGGGAAATTGGATTTTACGGTCCACAAAGAGACGCAAAGAGCTATGCCGACTGCTTTTGAACGGGTAAAGGGCTTGTCGGCGGAACGAGTTGTAGCGGAAATCGAACGACTCTGGTCACGCCGGCGGCTTATAAGGGACTGGATATTCTTGTGCGTTCCGGTTTGGGCAATATGACTTGCCGTCGACGAGAAAACGGCAGGTATACGGATGTGCCGATTTTGCCTGAATGTACGCATCTTCAATACACACCACAGTCCTATCCCTATCATGTCTTTGATGCGTGGGTTCATACTTTGGCCGTCATTGCTCACACACACCCCCCGATCTTACACTGAGATATGCCGCCCTTTTTCATGATGTGGCTAAGGGCTTGGAAGGTGTGCGAGGCACTAAGGACGGACGTTATACGGATTACGGACATGAGCGTGTCGGAGCGGATATGACAGCTGCCGTTTTACGACGGTGGCAGTGTAATGAAAAGCTTATAAATCGAGTTGTGTGGCTTGTTAAAACTCATATGCAATATCATGCACTGTCAGCATCTCCTGAGGCCAATGTTCGCCGTTGGTTGCGACGTGAAGGCACGAGGGGAGATTTTTCACGAAATACCGACTTGGCGGAAGCCGTACGGCAAGCCACTGTCTTGTCGGTCGCCGACGCAAAGGGGTGTCGTCCCGACAGCGATACGACAGGAATAGAATCATTCGGAGAGTATGTACAGCTATTAGTACAAACCTTGCCTATTACAACGAAAGATCTGAACTATCCGCCTGAATTGCCGAAACTGTGCGGATCTTATACAGGAGACTGTCTTCGAGTTTGCTCAAACGGGTTCAGGACGGTGCTTTGGAAAACGATTCAGCCGTACTCTATGAGGCGTCACGACGATGGTTAAAGCGGCAATTGCAAATAAGGGAAGAAGAGCATGGATAAGGAACAGTTACAACAAAAGAAGGAACAAAAAAAAGACATGAAAATGCGCAAACGCATTTTGAAGTGTTTTACAGGGCTTCTTATTTTCGGTCTGGTTCTTACGGTTAGGCTTGTGTGTTTGCAAACCGTACAAAGCGCAGACTTGACGGAACGGGCCGATGCACAAAGTGAAGCGGATCGGAAGATTCAATCGCCGCGCGGCATGATCCTTGACAGAGACGGAAAGGTATTGGCTATCAGTGAAGTGGCCAAGTCCTTATATGCCGACCCGACGATGATGCAGTCCGATACGGACGGAAAGGGTAAAACGCCGGCTGAAGCGGCCGAACTCTTGGCCCCCTATTTGCGTATTAAACAAGATGAGATAGAAGAGCGGCTCAGTCGGGATACGTCCTTTGTATGGCTGGATCGCACTATGGATGACGATAAATATCAAGCTTTGAAGAGCGTTATTGCGGATAAACATATTAAAGGCCTACGATTTGTTGATGAAAATCGTCGTTATTATCCTAACGGTACCTTAGCGGCACAACTTATCGGTTTTGTCGGCGACAACGACCACGGCCTGGACGGAATCGAAATGGTTTTGGATGACGATATTCGCGGTGACACGCAAAAGTTGCGTCTTACGACGGATAGTAACAACGTGCCTATTTTTGACTCGGCCTTGGAAAAGGTCTTGCCTGATAAGGAAATCCGTTCGCCTTACCATTGACAGTACGATTCAGTATATAGCCGAAAAAGGCTTGGATGACATAATGAAAAACAACAAGCCCGAAGGGGCCGCTATTATCATTATGAATCCCAAGACGGGAGAAATCCTGGCCATGGCGAGTCGGCCGAATTTTGACCCTAACGATTATGGAAAGGCTAATAAAGAAGCCTATAAGAATCGAGCTGTTGTCAACTTATATGAGCCGGGGTCTACCTTTAAGCCCTTAATGGCTTCGGCTGCTCTTGATGCGGGGACCTGGACGGAAAGTAAGACTTATAAGGACGTTGGTTATGTCCAAGTTGATGATCGTGTGATTTCCAACTGGGATGACAGCGGTATGGGGACCGTTACGCTGAAAGAGATTCTGAAATTTTCCATTAACACGGGTATGGTAGCCATCGGATTGAATACGGGCGGAAAAATTCTGACCTCTTATGCCGAAAAATACGGATTCGGTAAGCAGACGGGCATTGAACTACCCGGAGAAGGAGAAGGGATCCTCTTTAATCCTGACGAGATGTCGAATATCAACACGGCGACTATGGCTATCGGCCAGGGTATAGCCGTGACACCGCTACAAATGGTACAGGCCTTCGGTGCCGTTGCCAATCACGGAACGATGATGAAACCCTTTGTTATTAAGGAAATAGATAATCCCGATGGATCTGTTTTTAAAAAGACGGAACCTCAAGAAGTGGGGCAGCCCGTCAGTGCGGAAGTAAGCAGGATTATCAGCACTATTATGGCTGATGAAATAAACTCCGGCGGCGGCTTAAATGCTAAGATTGATGGCTATAATTTTTGTGGTAAGACAGGTACGGCCCAACGGCTGAACTCGGAAGGAACCGGTTATGCCGACGGCCAGTACATAGGGTCCTTTGTAGGCTTCGGTCCTTTAGAAGATCCGGAGTACGTAGTTCTCATCGTTGTCGACAATCCTTCCGGAGTATACTATGGTGCACAAGTAGCAGCTCCCGTATTTAAGAGTATGATGACCGATATCGTTCGTATTAAGGGGATTCGTCCCGCATCGGCGGCAGCTGCCAATGCGACCGTTTTGAAAAGTCTTCCCGCAGCGGTGTCGAAAGCTCCCTTGCCGCCTGTTGATGCGACAGGAGATACCGTGTTGTTACCGTCGTTTATCGGCTATGACTCGAGAGAAGTAAATGAATGGCTTAATGCTGCCGGATTGGGTTTTATTCCCAACGGGACGGGGCTTGCTACATACCAGGTTCCCGCAGCAGGTACGTATGTGGATGCAGGCAGTAATGTAACTGTTTCATTCTCACGATGATAGGAAGAAAGAGGAACGAATAAACATGATTTTAGACGGAAAACAGATGGCAACCCTGAGGAAAAAACGATTAACGGCATATATACAATCGGAAAAAGAAGCGGGACGAGAGAAAAAACTGGCCATTCTTCTTGTAGGTGACTCAGCCCCTTCCGAGTTATATGCACAGTCGGTGCAGAGAGTGGCCGCATCAATCGGTATGGAAGCGGTACTGTGCCGTTTTGCCGACGGTACGCCTCAGGCTGAAATAATGGCGGCTGTAGATGACTTGAACAGAAGAGTCGATATAACCGGAATCTTACCACTCTTGCCTATGCCGAAGGCTTATGATGCGTCTAAGATTATCAATGCGCTCTCACCGGATAAGGATGTGGACGGGCAGACGATGATTAGTAAGGGCCGTCTCTTTGCGGGGAAACCTTGCTTTGCGCCCTGTACGGCTCAGGCTGTCGTGACAATATTGGCTGATTATGATATTTCCGTGCAGGGGAAGCATGTTGTCGTTATCGGTCGCAGCGATGTAGTAGGTAAGCCTCTTATTCATTTATTTCTTCAAAAAAATGCAACCGTTACGGTTTGCCACAGTAAGACGACAGATCTTTCCGGGATTACGCGGCAGGCGGACATACTCGTTGCCGCCGTAGGCAAGGCCGGTTTTGTCAGTGCTGATATGGTTAAAGACGGAGCCGTTCTCATCGACGTAGGAATTAACCGATGTAGACGGCAAGACTGTCGGCGATATTTGTACGGAAAGCGACGACTAAGGCTGCTGCCTATACTCCCGTTCCCGGCGGCATCGGAGCCCTCGTATCGACGATGATATTGGAAAACACGGCTTACGGTATTCGTGAATAATTCTGAGAGAACGGGAAAGTTTAGAATTTATTTATATTTTGTTTAAGCTTCTTTTACACGGTCATCAGAAAGTGCTTTTTATGGATATAGCTAGTAGTCGTTTTTGTTTTCTATCAAGGCATGGCCTCTAAGTATCTGACCTATACATTTCCCATGCTCATGCCGTCGGCTCTTCTGTTGGCCCCTTACGCGATAAAGCGGGAAAGAGTTGTGCGTAATACGGTAATTCTCATATCCCTTCTCTTCATAACGGGACTATTCATCTGTATTGCCCCTCTGACACATCGTTATTCGGCAGAAGACCAAGTTCCCTTGTTGCAGTCGCTGACTACGGAAGATACCCTGATTCTTTCGTACGGCCTAAGATATCCCGCATCTGTCGTCTATTACTCAGGATATAGGGTAGAGCGTTTGGAAACTAGGGATAATGTAGAGGCACAACGGCCTCAAGGAATGACCTGGAATGATACGAATGTCATGCCTTTTAGAGCAATTGAAGACATTCCCGATGATAGAGATATACTGATTATATCTGATGAGACGGGTGATTCCGTAAAGTCCGGGGAGCTGCCGGGAGAATGGAAAGAAGTAGGGGCGCAAGGAAGATTCACCTTCTTTAAACGAATTCATCCTTGATCAGAAGGAAATTTTTTATCATACCTCTTGAAAAACGGGAGAAAAAAGGTATAATAAAGACATAACAAATAACAATTATTGATTACGTACAGGAGGGGATTTACATGATTAAGTTTTATCGTAACGAAGAAACTAAGGCTATTGTAGTAGCTTTGCAAGGAGAAGCCTGTCCGGGAATGAAAGAGCTCGTAGCCAATACGACAGATGCAGCTCAAGAAAAACATGTTCCGGTAGTAACGAGAGAAAACGGTAAGGTTCATGTTCAGATCGGTTCTGTAGAACATCCCATGTTGGAAGAACATCATATTGAATGGATTGCTCTTGAATCTGAAGGTCGTCTTGTATTTAAATACTTAAAACCCGGTGACAAACCGGTTGCCGACTTCTGCGATGCCGCATCCGGTACGGTTTATGAATACTGCAACCTCCACGGCTTGTGGAAGGCTGAATTCTAATTGAAGAATAAAAAAGGCCCTGCACTTTTAAAGTGCAGGGCCTTTTTGCAATATAAGTTATTTCAAGCGATAACCGACACCCCAGACGGTCTCAATGAATTCAGGCTTTGACGGATCCTTTTCCAATTTTTCCCGTAAGCGATTGACATGAACCATGACCGTAGCCGTATCGCCGACAGCGTCCAGTCCCCAAACTCGCTCAAAAAGAACGTCCTTACTGAAAACGATACCGCGATTTCGTGCTAAAAAGAGAAGTAGCTCAAATTCTTTATGTGTCAGGGAAATCTCTTTTCCCCTTATAAATACACGATGTCCTTCGGGCTGAATTTCCAAACTGCCGACTTCGATGAAAGACGCAAGCGACTTATCCGCCTTGGCGATCAGTCTTTCATAGCGGGCCGAATGAGCCTTGACTCTGGCAACCAGTTCGCTCGGGCTGAAAGGCTTGCTGATATAGTCGTCAGCTCCTAAGCCGAGCCCTCTAATCTTGTCTATGTCTTCGCGTTTGGCTGAAATCATGAGAATAGGGAATATCCTTTTTCTTACGGACTTCACGAACAATTTGAAAGCCGTCTTTACCGGGCAGCATGACATCGACGAGAAGTAAGTCGTAATTTTCTGTCAGGGCACTTTTCAAAATCCCTTTTGTCCGTCTGTTTCTATTGTGATTTCAAAGCCGTCGGCTTCTAAATAATCTCGTTCCAATTCGGCAATGGCCAAATCATCTTCAATGAGTAGGATATGTTTCATAAGTATCTCCTTTCGGCAACAGGTAGGGTAATGACTATCATTAGGCCGCCGCTATTGCGAGGCTTGGGCAGCTCTGACGGTACCGCCCAGTGTCTTTATGATCTGAGCCGTTATGGCAAGGCCCAGGCCGCTACCTTTAGTAACATCCGTCCGCGCCTTATCAGTACGGTAGAAAGTATTAAAAAGTTTAGTTAATTCACCGGAAGCTACTCCCGGTCCGTTGTCGGAAAAGGTAACACATACCGAGTTTTTTTGCACCTTGATTTGTATCATGACTTCGCAGCGGTCCTTATCATTGTATTTCAGGGCATTATTCAAAATATTGCGGACGACTCGTTCAAAGTGCATGCGATCAATGAAAGCGAAGGCCGGTTCCTTATCCGTATAGTCAATGGAAAGGTCTAAACCGCGGTCTTTATACAAGGGTGATTGCTCTGTCGTAAAATCTTTGAAATAAGCGATTAGGTCGACCTTTTCAACATGAAAAGGAAGACGACCTAAGTCGAGCTTAGAAAAGAGAAAGAGATTGTTCACCAGAGATTCCAAGGTATCCGTGCTTTTTTGAATTTGTTTGATATAGTGTAATTTTTTTTCGTCCGTATCGGCAATTCCGTCCAAGATACCGCCTGCATAGCCTTTGATTGAGGTGAGCGGTGTTGATAAATCGTGAGAAATTCCGGCAATAAGCTCCTTGCGATTTTCTTCGTAGCGTTCTCGTTCCAAGCGAACACGGCGCAGTTCTTGTCTCATCAGTTCAAAATCACGACAGGCACTGCCGAATTCATCGACACCGTCTATGGAGACCGGTGTATCCAAGTTGCCGGCACGAATATCGGCAGCGGCTTTTCGTAATTGGTCCAAGGGAGTCAAGATTTGTCGGGACAAGAGTCGAGACAGGTATAAGCCGAAAAAAACAATTAAGGTAACCGCCATAATCAATGATATGTACAGGAATTCTTCGGCTCGATCCTTCCAATCATTTCCCGGAATTGTATTTTTTGCCAGGAAGGGAGTGTCGCCGGCGGCCATGACGATAGTACCGCTACGCGGTGATACATAGGAAAAATCAAAGCCGTCATGATCCCAATTCATGACGGAAGGGTTGGGGCCGTATTTTGAAAGAATACGGGCTGCAATAGCCTGTCTGTCTGCTCCGGGTGAAGTATAGTACACGGAACCGTTGCGATCTGACACGATGACGGCAATGCCCTGAGCTTCTAATAAATGTGCCGGCTCCAGGTAGTCCTTTACTCTTGGCTTGCCTTTGCGTTCAGCACGGACTCGCAGGGAACTTACAGCGTATTGCACGGTAAGTGCCGACCCTTTTTCGGGCCATAGGGCCGTAAGAATATCTTTTTGAGTGGTTCCCGAGTAGCGGAAGGCCGATAACAAAATGCCTCCGACAAGACTAAGAAGCAATACGGGTACGGCAACCATCATGAAATTAGCTAATAATAGTCTTTTTCTTAAGGATAAATCACGAAATCTTAACATAAGTGTCCTTTCACGGTAATATCGGTTTATGTTTTTTCTATAATACTATGTTTATACGGAGTCGAACAGGGTAAAGCTGAAAGGTTATGAATTCTTTTATAAGCTATTTATAGTTTGTTTAGAAGTTCTCGATATACTTTGACCATGGACAAAGATATTATGACCGAAGGTCAGAGGAGGTTTTACTATGAACACTGAAAAAAACATACAATCTGTAAAGGAAAACGTACAAAAAATAATTACGGTTAAAAATGCAAAGCGATTAGCGGCGGCTCTCGTCGTTTGTGCCATCCCTTTAAGCGGCGGTGCTTGGTATCAGCATCAACAAAAGGCCGCGGTAAAAGTTGAGGTGGAAGCCGCTAAATCGCAGATGGTTGCCCAAGAGGCACAAGAAAGGGGCATAAATCTTATCGGTGAAGATAAGGTCAAAGAGATTGCGGCAGCTCGTATCGGTACGGATGTAAACAGTATTACCTTTAATAAGATTGCACTTAAAGATGGGACAAAGCATAAAAAAACGGGTGAAGGAGAAGCTCATAAAGATAAGAAGGACAAGAAAGATAAGCAAAATAAGAATCATAAGGAAAAGAAGGGAAATGGAGATAACCGGAACGATATGTCTGGAGAAGGTATGGGTAGGGAAGGAATGAACCCGCAGCCGTCTGCACAACCGATGCCGCAACCGCAACAACCCGACATGAATCAGCAGGCACCCGTGCAACCGATGCCGCAACCGCAGCAAACCGACATAAATCCGACGGCTCTTCCGGCTCAACCTCATGTTGCCGACTTTATTCCCGTATATAAAGTAAAGTGCCAAGTTGGAAATGTAGAGTATAAATTTGTTATTAATGCCGTAAACGGCGATGTTTTGCATACGAGTATTGACGAATAAAGAAAAAATCTGCACGAAGTATTTCGTGCAGATTTTTTCTTTTGAAACTCTTTATCAATGAATTTGACAGCTGCCTTGACTAACGGTCGGCAATCTATTATGATAAATGAAATGGTGGGGTATTGTGCCTTGCTGTTTTATTTTATTTTGGGCAGTTGCACTGTCTGTCGATATTTACGAAAAAGATATATTCTTAGCGCTGGCTCTCGTAACGGAGAGGACGAGGAAGAGGTTGTCGAGCATTCAGCGGATGCCTCTCGGCTCAGCCGGTCGATAAAGGTCGTTAAAACCCGACGGTGACGACGGGGACAAAGCGGTATATAAGGCTATCGACAGAACTGCGCGCGTAATTGCAAGGAGGTTCTGACTATATGTGCGGTATAGTAGGTTATGTAGGTAAGGAGCAGGCAGCTCCCTTTTTATTGGACGGCTTATCCAAGTTGGAGTATAGAGGGTACGATTCGTCAGGAATCGCTACCTTTGACGGTACAAAGCTTGTCGTAGAAAAATGCGTAGGTAGGCTGGCAGCTTTAGAAGAAAAGATTGCCGGTCATATTCCCCAAGGTCATATCGGTATCGGCCATACGCGTTGGGCGACACACGGTCGTCCGGCAGATAATAATGCCCATCCTCATACAGATGGGAAGGGGCAATTTGCCATTGTTCACAACGGGATTATTGAAAATTATCTGCCCTTGAAAGAGGCTCTTTTGAAAAAAGGGCATGAATTCAAGTCGGAAACGGATACGGAAGTGGTAGCACATCTTTTAGCAGACGTATATGACGGTGATTTCGTTGCCGCTGTTCGTACGGTGCTGAATACGGTCGAAGGATCGTACTCCCTCGTGTTTGTCCAAGGCTCATCCTGATTGTCTGATTTGCGCTAAGAAGGATAACCCTTTGGTTATCGGTCTCGGGCAGGGTGAAAACTTTATTGCCTCCGACATTCCGGCTATTATCAGCAAGACGAGAAAGACCTACATCTTTGAAACGACGGTGAAATTGCCGTTGTTCGTGCCGATAATGTAGAAGTCATGAATTTGGCAGGCGAACGGATTGATAAGAAAGATTTTTCGAAGTCAACTGGAATGCCGAAGCGGCGGAAAAAGGGCGGTTACGAACACTTTTCATGTTGAAAGGAAATTCACGAACAGCCCAAGGCTATTCGCGATACCATGTCTCAACGTATTTCCAAAAGACGGAAAATCCGTCGTCTTTGATGAATTGAAGTGGGATAAAGATTTTCTCGATTCCATTAACAAAATCGCCATTGTTGCCTGCGGTACGGCTTATCATGCGGGTTTGGTAGGCAAGTCCTACATTGAAAAACTTGTCCGACTGTCTGTGGAAATTGATGTGGCATCCGAATTCCGGTATAAAGAGCCGATTATTGACGACAAGACTTTGGTCATCGTCGTCAGTCAGTCCGGGGAAACGAGCGATACCTTGGCGGCCTTGAAAGAATCGAAACGACTCGGTGCCAAGACCTTGGCCGTTACCAACGTAGTGGGTTCATCCATTGCCCGTGAAGCAGACCAGGTCATCTATACCTGGGCCGGTCCGGAAATTGCAGTAGCTTCGACCAAGGCTTATACGACGCAACTTGTAGCCTTTTTCATGTTAGCTCTGTACATGGCGGAAATTAAGGGGACTCAGTCGTATGAACGGGTGAGCGAATTAATTGAGGCCCTGCGTAAATTGCCCGATAATGTGGGACGCACCTTTGAAGATGTAGAGCCTGTTAAAACCTTTGCTCGTCAATACGGGTTCAATGAGGACGCCTTCTTTATCGGCCGTTCTTTGGACTATAATGTGGCGATGGAAGGCTCGTTGAAGCTTAAAGAAATTTCTTACATCCATGCGGAAGCCTATGCCGCCGGTGAATTAAAGCACGGCACACTGGCCCTTATTGTAGAAGGGGTGCCTGTCATTGCCTTGGCAACGCAGAAGCATGTGTATGAAAAACTCTCAGTAATATTAAAGAAGTAAAAGCTCGTGATGCCGTCGTTATCGGGATCGCTACGGAAAATGATACGGAACTTGAAAAGTATGCGGATCATGTCATTAAGGTTCCCGAAACGGATGAACTTTTGACGCCCATATTGGCTGTTATTCCTTTGCAGCTTTTGGCTTATTATGCCGCTATTACTCGCGGTGCCGATGTAGATAAGCCGAGAAACCTGGCTAAATCCGTCACGGTAGAATAATTACATAATAAGAAATGTAAAAAGAGTCTTGTCTTGGGGCAAGACTCTTTTTTTGAGAAAAAACAACTCTAATGCAAGCACACCATAGCTATTTAATTTATAATGCTAAAACGGCAATATAATTATTCTTGACATGCATAGATAAGTATATATATAATAAACATATAGTTAAACGTTATACTAAACTGCGATAAGGAGTGAATTTCATGGTAAAACTGATTACAAAAACTATGGACGGTAACCAAGCGGCAGCAGACGTAGCGTATGCATTTACGGAAGTGGCTACTATTTATCCTATTACGCCGTCATCGCCCATGGCTGAACATGTCGATGCTTGGTCGGCACACGGGCGGAAAAATCTTTTCGGACAACCTGTTAAGCTGGTTGAAATGCAGTCTGAAGCCGGAGCTATCGGGGCTGTTCACGGTGCCTCCGAAGCAGGCAGTCTCTGTTCCACCTTTACGGCGTCGCAAGGCTTGATGCTCATGATTCCCGTATTACATCGTTTGTCCGGTCAGTTAAAGCCGGTAGTACTTCACATTGCGGCACGTACGGTAGGTACACATACCATGTCCATATTCGGCGACCATTCAGACGTTATGGGCTGTCGTAATACGGGCTTTGCTATGCTTGCAGTGCCGGTGTACAGGAATGTGCCGACTTAGCGGCAGTAGCTCATTTGTCGACCATCAAAGGGCATGTACCGTTTATGCATTTCTTTGACGGGTTCCGTACGTCTCACGAAATCCAGAAGATTCATACGGTGCCTGAAGAAGAGTTGAAAAAACTCATTGATGAAGACGCTTTGTATGAATTTAAACATAAAGGGCTGAATCCGGAACACCCGGTTATGCGCAGTACCGTAACGAATCCGGATATGTACTTCCAATCGAAGGAAGCCAGCAATATCTGGTACGACCGTTTGCCTCAGATCGTAGATGAATACATGCAACAAATCAATACGCTCACAGGTCGCAACTATAAACTCTTTAACTACTACGGTGCAGAAGATGCCGAAGATATCTTAATCGGCATGGGTTCCGTTACGGGTGCCGTTCAGGAAACGGTAGATACATTGAATAAACAAGGCAAGAAGACCGGTTATATTCAGGTTCATTTATACCGTCCTTTCTCCTTACCGCACTTTACACAGGCCTTGCCGAAGACAGTTAAACGCATTACCGTATTGGACCGTACGAAGGAACCGGGTGCCTTAGGCGAACCCTTGTATGAAGATGTGTGCGCAGCTATTCGCCACACGGACTTGTCGCCTGAAATTTTTGCCTGTCGGTATGGTCTTTCTTCGAAAGACGTATCTCCCGCATCCATCCATGCCGTATTCTGTAACATGGAAGCCGCAAAGCCGAAAGTTCACTTTACCGTCGGTATAAACGATGATGTAACGAACCTTTCCATTCCCGACGTACCTTTAGCCGTCGATCATGACGGTATCGTTAACTGCAAGTTCTGGGGCTTCGGTTCCGACGGAACGGTAGGGGCTAATAAGAACTCCGTAAAAATTATCGGTGATAATACGGACATGTTCGTACAGGCTTATTTTGAATATGATACGAAGAATCGGGCGGCGTTACGAAGTCGCACTTGCGCTTCGGGAAGAACCCCATTCGTTCGACTTATTACATCAAATCGGCTGATTTCCTGGCTTGCCATAAACCCGTTTACATGAGTACTTACGACATTGTCGGCGAAGTCAAAGACGGCGGTGTATTCCTCTTGAACTGCGGCTGGTCACAAGAAGAATTGGAAACACATCTCTCCGCAAAGGTTAAGCGGGATATCGCTCGTAAGAAGCTCCGCTTCTATATCATAGATGCCGCTAAGATTGCCGGTGAACTCGGTTTGGGAACGAATCGTACCAACACGGTATTGCAGGCAGCTTTCTTTAAGCTGGCTAATATACTGCCTATTGAAGATGCTGTAGAATACATGAAAAAAGCTATTCAAAAAACCTACATGGCCAAGGGCGACAAGGTGGTGGCCATGAATCAGGCGGCTGTCGATCGCGGTATCAGCGATGTTGTGGAAGTACAGGTGCCGGCAGCATGGGCTGAGTTGCCGGAAGAAAAACCGCAGGAAGATACGAGAAATCTTCCTGAATTCATTAAAAAGATTGTTGAACCGTCGAACTTGCAAAAGGGTGATGATATTCCCGTCAGCGAATTCGTTCCTTATGCCGACGGCTCTTATCCCATGGGTTCCACTCAGTATGAAAAACGCGGCATTGCGTCTGTTGTGCCTCGTTGGATTGCCGACAATTGTATTCAATGTAATCGTTGCTCCTTTGTTTGCCCCCATGCGGCTATTCGTCCCTTCTTGGCATCTGAAGAAGAACAGGCGAAGGCTCCCGAAGGTTTTGTAACCAAAAAGGCTGTAGGCAAAGATATGGATAAATACGGTTTCCGCATCCAAGTATCTCCCCTTGATTGCTATAGCTGTTATACCTGTGTCAATGTATGCCCGGCTAAGGAAAAGGCTCTGGTCATGGAACCTTTAGATACACAGGTTAAAGAACATGAAAACTGGGAATATGCCGTAAGCCTTACTCAAAGGAAACGGGCCTGGATAAATACACCGTTAAGGGCAGTCAGTTCAACCAACCCTTACTTGAATTCTCCGGTGCTTGTGCAGGTTGTGCCGAAACGGCTTATATGAAAGTATTAACACAGCTTTTCGGACAGCGTATGTTGGTTGCCAATGCAACCGGTTGTACTCAGGCCTGGGGCTCGGCAATGCCCAGCTTATCCTATACGGTAAATAAAGACGGCTTCGGCCCGGCTTGGTCCAACTCCGTATTTGAAGACAATGCCGAATTTGCTCTCGGTATGTCCTTATCTATGGAACAACAACGTGACGACATTCGCCTTAAAACGGAAGAACTCGTTACTTTAGTAGACGGTGAGCTTCGTGATGCAGCCAATAAGTGGCTTGAATCCTTCGGGTGCAGTAATGAAGGCGAAGTGACGGAAGCAACGAGTAAGGCCTATATTGCAGCCTTGGCTAAGGCTCAAGTGAACGGTCGCGCTGCTGAATTGCGGACGTATCTGTTGGCTCATAAAGAACACATTGTTAAGAAAACCATCTGGATGTACGGCGGTGACGGTTGGGCTTATGACATCGGGTATGGCGGCCTTGATCACGTTCTGTCCATGAACTACAATGTCAACATTATGCTCGTCGACACGGAAGTATACTCCAACACGGGTGGACAGTCCTCCAAGGCTACGCCGGTAGGTGCTGTAGCTCAATTCGCTTCAGCCGGCCGTCGTTCGAATAAGAAGGACCTGGGACGACTTCTCATGACATACGGTCACATTTATATTGCACAGGTTGCTTTAGGGGCCGATTCCAATCAATTAATGAAGGCTATTAAAGAAGCGGAAGCCTATGACGGACCGTCTATTATTATCGCCTACTCGCCGTGTATCAACCACGGTCTCAGCTGCGGTATGGGACGGGCTCAGGAAGAAATGAAACGTGCCGTTGACTGCGGGTACTGGCACTTGTATCGGTACAACCCGGATTTGAAGAAGGAAGGAAAGAACCCCTTCATTCTCGATTCTAAGGAACCGCAAGCATCGTTCCGCGATTATCTTATGGGAGAAACGCGTTATGCCGCTTTGACGAGAACTTTCCCGGATATTGCCGATGAACTGTTTACACAGGCAGAAAACTTTGCTAAAGAAAAATACGATATTTACCAGACTTTGGCAGATAAATAAGAGTTAATAAAATCCGCTCCTTATAAAGGAGCGGATTTTATATAAAAAGAGGATTCCCGTAAAGGAACCCTCTTTTCTTTATTTTTTTGTCGAATCAGATTTTGATTTTCTGGTCGAGCAGCAGCTGCCGCCGCCGTCACAGCAGGAGCAACCGGAAGAACCGTTAAACATGCCGCGTACATGTCTTACCATGTAGATGACGGCAATAAGAATTACAATTCCTACAATAATAGTTGCCGGACTCATAAAAACGCCTTCTTTCTAAGAGGCATGACATCGTCCGAGAAAGTAATGCTTACGCACCCAATCCGGCGAGCAATGCCAAATGATATGTTGCAAAAGCAAATACATAAGCTAAGACAAGACCGAGTCCTGCCGAAAAGCCCATCCATTTCCAGGAATTTGTTTCTCTCTTAATAACTGCCAAGGTAGCAACACAAGGCATGTACAAGAGGGTGAAAACCATAAGCGAGAGTGCTACGGCCTGATTGAAGTCGGGGTCGTTAGCCAAGTAAGTAACAAGGCCCGCTTCGTGCTTGTCATCGGCTTGAACGCTGTAAATAGTAGCCAAGGTGGAAACCATGACTTCCTTAGCTGCCGTGCAGGCAATAATACCCACGCCGATTTTCCAGTCGAAACCGAGCGGACGAATAGCCGGTTCGATTACGCGGCCGAGACGAGCTGCATAGCTCTGACCGATTTTTTCGGCATTTTGCTGAGAGTCGAGATCTGCCGTTGCATCGTCAGCTGCTTTTTGTACATCAAAGAGCGGTAAAGCTTGAGCGTATACTGTCGGATTTTCTTGCTGTAAGTCTGCAAATGCATCGGGGTATTCCGGTTTTGGCTTGGGCTTCTGCAGCCTGTTGAACGTCACTGACATCCTGATCTTCGGCGGCAGCCGCATCGTCAGCATCTTTTTGAGCCTGAATCATGTCGTTATACATGTTGTTCAGTTCTTCGTTGTCTTCCATGCTGCTCAAGCCGTAAGAGGCGAGAATCTGAGATTGTTGCTGTTCAGCCGTAGCCGTTACGGCATCCTTGGCAGCGTCATAATCCTGGGAATAATCGACATCCATCGGATATGCCGTCAAGAACCAAACGAGAATGGACGCACCGAGAATAATCGTGCCGGCTTTCTTCAAATAAAGTATCGTACGTTCCCACATGTGCATGAGCACGCCTTTTAAGGTCGGAATGTGATAGGGAGGCAGTTCCATAACAAACGGTTCCCGGTCCCCCTTAAATTCCGTGCGACGCAAGATAAGCGCAAGAACGATAGATACGATAATACCGAGGAGGTAGATACCGAAAAGAACCGTACCGCCATAGCCGCTTGCACCGAAGAAGGCCGCAATCAGCAAGGTATAGACGGGAAGACGAGCCCCGCAAGTCATGAAAGGAAGTGCCAAGATAGTAACCATTCTATCCCGTTCGTTATCGAGTGTACGTGCCGCCATAACTCCCGGAACATTACAGCCGAAGCCTAAAATCAGGGGAATAAAGGACTTCCCGTGAAGGCCGAAAGAACGCATGAGACGGTCAATAAGAAAGGCTGCACGTGCCATATAGCCCGAGTCTTCAATAATACTGATAAAAAGATATAAGAGGACGATAAGGGGAACGAAACTCAAGACCGCCCCTACACCGCCGATAGCACCGTCTACGACAAGAGAGCGAAGCTGTTCGTCGACAATGACGTTATTAAGCCAGTCGCCCAACATACCGAAACCTTTTTCCAGCCAATCCTGCGGATAAGCGCCGATATCGATAACCACTGTAAACATGAGCCACATAAAAAAGAGGAAGATAGGAAGTCCTAAGATTTTATGTGTAAGAACGCGGTCAATCTTATCGGAGAGAGTATCGCTCGTACCTGCCGAGACAACGGAAGCATTATAGGCTTGGACAGCGAATTCGTGACGAAGCTGTGCAAAGTGGAAGTCAAGATCCACCTTGTCCTTCAATGAATCGCGCAAAACCGTAGCCTTGGATAAAATATTTTCCGTATCGGGGAGAGCTTTTATTTTCTTAACTACGTCGCTGTCGTTTTCCAAAAGCTTAACGGCAACCCAACGGTACGGATAGGTAATGGAAGAAGCCGCTTCAATAAGTTTGCTGCAACTCTTCAATAGCCGGTTCGACAACGGGACCGTAATCTACCTTCGGGTTCTTCAAGTTTTTCAGCTTTTCCGTATCCGAAACGGTTTCCAAAAGTTTATCTATGCCGACGCCCTTACTGCCTACGAGGGGAACGACAACGGCGCCGAGGCGTTCACCCAACTTATCCAAATCGATTTTAACGTTCATACGGTCGGCAATATCCATCATGTTCAGCCCCACAACCATAGGCCGTTCCAATTCGGCGAGCTGCGATGCCAAGTATAAATTACGTTCCAAGTTGGACCCGTCAAGAATATTGACGATAAGGTCCGGTTTTTCATTGATAATAACGTTACGTGCGACGACTTCATCCAAATGAACGAGCCGTCAAAGCTGTACGTGCCGGGCAAATCGATGAAGAGAAGGTCTTTACCGTCATAGATACAGTGGCCTTCCTTTTTTTCAACCGTAACACCCGGGATAGTTACCTACGTGTTGCTTGGCTCCGGTAATGTTATTGAAAATCGTGGTCTTACCGCAGTTCGGATTACCGGCCAAGGCAATGCGAATCGTATTGTCAGAACTCATAGTCATATCCCCCTAGTCGACGATTACGCTAATCATGGCCGCTTCACTTTTACGAAGCGCCAAAGCGCATCCTTTTACTTTTACTTCTACAGGATCCCCTAAGGGAGCTGTTTTGACGACTGTAATATGAGAGCCTTTAACGACGCCCATATCAACCAGGCGATGTTGGACATTACCGTGTCCTTCCAACGATTCGACAGTGCCGGAAGTCCCCACTTCCATGTCTGCCAACTTTTTGATACTCAAAACACTACACCTCCTGAAATCGATTAAATGATAAAATCACATGAAAAAACGATAACCTATATCATATGATAATAGCATTCATTTCCATTCATCAGTATATAGAAGTAAAAGAAGACTGTCAACAGGAAAAAATAGTCATTATCATTTGTTTTTGTGACGATTCATATGAGCGGATAGTTAGCGATAAAATAAAAAGCTTTTACCGTGTTATTCACAGTAAAAGCTTTGAGGGGAATATTTTTTTAATAATCGGGGGGAATTGTTCTTTTGGTTCTCGGCATGTTCGGAGCCCCGCCGGGCGGTACATAAAGTTTAGGAGACGGCTTACTGAACCCCGAACCCAAGACGTCGGAAACGTCATTGATGGTCATGAAGGCATAAGGATCGACCTTGTTGACGATTTCTTTTATTTTAGATACTTCCGTTAATTTAATGACGGTGTAAATAATCTGCTTGTCTTGAAGCGTATAGGCACCCTTACCGTTTAGGAAGGTAACACCGTGTCCTATGTAGCGCATAATAACTCCGGCCATCTGCTCGGGACGAACCGTTACGATGGTAATGGCTTTGCGCTGATTGAGACCGACGACGACCTTATTTGTTACGAAAGGCACTTACGTATGAAGAAATAAAGGTCAGTACGGCCAATTCGAGGTTAAACATATAAGCGGCTCCCCATAAGGACGAAGGTGTTAAGCCCCATGACGACGTTACCCATCTCCAGGTTGTAGAACTTCTTGGCAATGGCACCGATAACATCGAGGCCTCCCGTGTTGCCGTTGTAACGATAAATAATACCCATGCCGATACCGTTTAAAGATACCGCCCATGATGGCAGCCGTCATGGGATCGTGGATGAGGTTGAAGTCGGCAAAGAAAGACGTGGCGTCAATGAGTGCGGAATACATAATGGTACCGATAATGGCAAGGATGGTATAGCGCCGTCCCATAAACCTGTAACAGGCAATAAGAACAGGAATGTTCATAATAAAGTTGCCCGTACCGACGGGAAGACCCGTAGCGTAATAAACCATGATGGCAACACCGCCGATGCCGCTACTCAATAAGTGTTGAGGAATGAAAAATCCGTTAATACCTATAGCCGCAATGACGCTGCCGATGAAGTTCGCTATATACGGAATAAGCAGCTGCCTGGTCGTCAGCTTTTCTTGTTGACGCATGTCCGCATGCACCGTCCTTTAATCAGAATTGTAAAAGCAGGGAGAAACCGTTATAATACAACGTAATAAACAGATTACAAGAGCCTTATCTTACCATGTATTTTGCGTATATATTACATGCGTATTATAGCATGTTGGGATTGGGAAGTTAAATAGAAACCATAAAAAGATTTTATAACTATATAAATCTGGGGAGAGACGGCATGATTTCTGAGTCTGCCTACGGTAAAATTAATTTAGCTATGCGAATTGTCGGTCGCCGGCCCGACGGATATCACGAAGTGGATACGGTCTATCAATCTGTAGCTTTGCATGACACGGTCACGATAGAAGAAAGCTCCGTCTTTAGACTGACGGCGGATCGGAGCGATTTAGTATGCGATGAGACCAACCTGGCCTATAAAGCTTATAAGGCTTTGGCGCCTTTTTGTGAAGTGCCGCGCCCTGTACATATCCGTCTGGAAAAACGGCTTCCCGTGGCAGCAGGGCTGGCCGGTGGTAGTGCCGACTGTGCCGCTGTTTTGCGCGGCTTGAATCGCTTTTGGGACCTCAATCTGAAAGCTTCCGACTTGGAACGTATCGGGGCGGCCTTGGGGGCGGATGTTCCCTTTTGTGTAACCGGCGGCACGGTCCGCGGTAGCGGTATCGGTGATATTCTCACACCTTTACCGTCATTGCCGGCATGGGAAGTTCTTATACTGCATCCCCATGTCTGCGTCGAGACTGGCAAGGCTTATGATCTCTTTGATAAGGCCGGGTCTGTATCTTTTGTCGATGTAGGTGAAATGGTTGATTCCGTGCGTGGAGTATCTTTTGACGGTATTTGCAGGGCTATGGGAAATACCTTTGAGTCCTTCATAGTGCCGCTCGTTCCCGAAGTGAGTGAGTGTAAAGCGGCTTTAAGTCGTCTCGGGCTCAATCCTCTTATGTCGGGAAGCGGACCTACCGTTTTTGCCCTTGTACCGCCTGAGGGAGACGGCGCTTTTTTTGCGAAACGGTTGGAAGAAGAAATGAAAAATACGGATGTAATGTTAACGTCCTTAATATAGGAAGGGATTAAAGTGAACAAAGAACATAAATTGGAACCCATACGCTTGGACACGTATAAGCCCCTGCGTGACGTTGTCAGTGAAGCTCTAAGACAGGCCATTAAAGAAGGCATATTAAAACCCGGAGAACGCTTGATGGAAATTCAACTGGCTGATGAGTTGGGCGTAAGCCGTACGCCTATTCGGGAAGCTATTCGCAAGCTTGAATTGGAAGGTTTGTCGTTATGATACCGCGTCGCGGGACGTATGTAGCCGACATTTCCTTAAAAGATGTAGTTCAGGTATTTGAAATTCGCAGTGCTTTGGAAGAGTTGGCCGCCGGCCTTGCGGCAGAACGCATTACACCCGACGAATTGGAAGAACTGGAACGTATTTTAGTAGAAATTAATGAATATATAGCCCGTGACGAATTTGATAAAATAGTTGATACGGATATTCGCTTTCACGGCGTTCTCTATCGTGCCAGCCGTAATAACAGACTGGTCGATATTTTACATAATTTACGGGAACAAATGCTTCGTTTTCGTTCCATATCGATGCATTATCCCGGGCGATTGGCCGCGACGTGGGAAGAACACAGACAGTTGGTGGAAAGCATTGCTAACCATAACAGTGTTCAGGCTCGAAAAATAGCAAAAAAACATATGGAAAATTCGGAAAAAACCCTTATAATGGGTATTAAGCGGGATAAGGATTCAGCCCGATTGGTACAAGAATTATTTCCGCACTAAGAAAAGGAGTAATACATGGAAGCAAATATGAAGGTAGATAAATACCACGAGCATGAAGATTCATTTGAAGCATTCTTAGGATACTTGGCTAAGGGATCCTTCGTACTCATGTTCGGTCGACTGCTTATTGCCTGGGCTATGGGTACCTTATAATCTTATAATAAGAGTACAAGAGGCTGTCATGCGAAAGGGAAGCGAAGGTCGTTTTTGTATGTATGTACAAAAACGAAACGCTTCTCTCTTTTTATTTCTCGTGAAAGGGTGGTATAGATGAAATATAATGCGGTTACTGAAGAATTGTTGCAAGAATTGCGACAGGTTGTGGGAGAAAAATACGTAAAGACGGATCCGTCCGTCTTTGGATATATATAAGGCCGATGAAAGCCTGGCTCCGTCTTATTGGGTTATGCCCGAAGCGGTGGTGCTGCCGGCAGATGCACGGGAAACGGCGGAAATCGTGAAACTTGCCAATCGGTATAAAGTGCCCTTAACGCCTCGCGGTGCCGGAACCAGTGTCAGTTGCGGAGCCGTACCGGCACTAGGCGGTATTGTCGTTCTTACGGAGCGGATGAACCGCATTCTTGAATGCAGCGAAGAGGGAATGTATATGGTCGTCGAAGCCGGCGTAAGAACGGCGGATATTCAGGCCTTGGCCCAGTCGAAGGGACTTATGTATGCCGGCGACCCGTGTAGTGCCGACAGCTGTCTTATCGGCGGAAACTTGGCAACCAATGCGGGCGGTAACAAAGCGGTTCGTTATGGCACGACGAGAAATCAGGTATATTCCGTTGAAGTCGTATTGCCTAACGGAAAAATCGCGACTTTCGGCAGCACTTTGAAAAAATGCTCTACCGGATTTTGTTTAGATCAACTGATTATAGGGAGTGAGGGGACACTGGGGATTATTACAAAGGCCACGTTGAAACTCGTGCCTTTAAGCCCTTTTCATGTAGACGTTCTCGCAGTTTTTACAAAATTAAGCGACGCTGCCGAAGCGGTACCCAAAATCGTTAAAGCCGGTATTAACCCGACGTCCGTTGAATTTATGGACGTATCCTTCGTGCGCAGTGCTTGTGAGTACTGCAAACTGGATTTGCCGCACAAGGAAGACGGCTATTATGACATCATTACTATTGAGGCTTTTAACGAAGCGGAACTGGATGAAAAAACGGAAAAATTGATGAAGATTTGCGAAGAATGTCATGCTACAGACGTTGTAGAGGCTGACGATCGCGTTTGGAGCGTACGCCGTAATTGCCTGGAAAGTACGCGAACCTATTCGAAAGTGGGCACATCGGAAGACTTGGTCGTTCCTGTTACGAAAATTGCAGATTGCATAAAAACGCTGATGGAAGAAAGCAAGAAATATGATTTTCGTCCCTTCTGTCTGGCTCATGCCGGTGACGGAAATATTCACTTTCAAATCCTGAAATGTGATATGAGCGATGAGGATTGGGAAACACAGTTGGAACAATTCCGGGCTGTTGCCTATCCGTATGTATACTCTTTAGGCGGTAGGCTTTCGGGAGAACACGGCATCGGGCTGAAACGCTTGAAGTATATGGAAAAATACACGGATCCGGTAGAACTGGAATTTATGAAAACTATAAAGCAGGCCGTGGACCCCAACTGGATTATGAATCCCGGCAAAGTGATAGAGCC
>BNJU01002239.1_pt1 | contig 129100 bp, 127 predicted proteins | sample 8539281 | NCBI WGS metagenome assembly BNJU01 (sample SAMD00202456, study PRJDB9452) | human saliva metagenome | isolation source: human saliva | place: Japan | reverse complement strand
GAAGGATTCTGCCAGGTCGAGGCGGTTCGTGCGGATGATTTACACGGTTATTTCTAGCAAGGAGGGATCGCTGTGCTCGTCCCCGGACACCGCCGGAGGCCAGTCGGACACCGTCGCCCACCAGTGGTGCACACTGTGCCCCATGGCAGACGGGACCAGACGCGACCTCACCGGGCTCCTGGAGTCCATCGGCGGGCGCGACGGCAGGCTCGTCCACCTCCAGCGCACCCCGGCCCGCCCGGCCGCCACGCCGACTGGCCCGAGTGGGCGGACCCCGACCTCGTGGCCGCCTACCGCCGCATCGGTGTCGAGCACCCCTGGACGCACCAGATCGCTGCCGCGAGCTCCGCCCACGCCGGCCACCACACGGTCCTGGCCACCGGCACCGGCTCGGGCAAGTCGCTGGCCGCCTGGCTGCCGGCGCTCTCCGACGTCCCTAGCGGCCCAGTCCCCCGGCGCCGACTCGCGCATCTCCGCCCACGGCCGGCGCCCCACCACCCTCTACCTCTCTCCCACCAAGGCGCTCGCCGCCGATCAGACCGCCTCCCTCGACCGGCTCATCGGCGAGCTCGAGGCCGTTCAGCGCGAGGCCGGCACTCCCACGGGCTCCCTGCGTACGGTGCGCGCCGGCACCTGCGACGGCGACACTCCCCTGCCCGAGCGCGACTGGGTGCGCGCCCACGCCGACGTCGTCCTGACCAACCCCGACTTCCTTCACTTCTCGCTGCTGCCGAGCCACGAGCGCTGGAGCCGTCTCCTGCGGGGACTGCGCTACATCGTCATCGACGAGTGCCACGCCTACCGCGGGATCCTGGGGGCGCACGTCGCCCTCGTGCTGCGTCGCCTCCTGCGGCTCGTGTCACGCCTGCGCCCGCACGGCCCGCAGCCGGTCGTCCTGTGCGCCTCGGCGACGGCGGCCGAGCCCGGCCCTCACCGCGGCCCGCCTCATCGGCGCCGAACCCGACGACGTCGTGGCCGTCACCGACGACGCCGCACCCGCCGGGGAGCGCACCCTGGCCCTGTGGCAGCCCGCCCTGCGCGACCCCTGGGTGCTGCCGCCCCCGGCGACGGTGGTCCGGCGCCCGAGGACTCCCCGAGCCCCGACGCATCCCGGCCCACACGCGCCGCCGACAGCGACAGCCTCCCAGCCCCCAGCGCCACGTTGACCCCACAGCACGTGTCGGGAACAGAGACCCGCAGAAGGCCGACACCGACGCCATCGCCCGCCACCCATCGGCCGGCCTTCTGTCACGAGCAGCGTCACCCCGCGGCAGCGCCGGAGCGGACCTCAGGGCGATCCTGATGAGGATCCCTCGGCGCGGCGCAGCGCCGTCGTCGAGGCCGCCGAGCTGCTCGTGGACCTGCTGAGCGTGGGCGCCCGGGCGCTGGTGTTCGTGCGCTCGCGTCGTTCGGCGGAGGTCGTGGCCGAGCGGGCCCGCCACACGCTGGGGCTCTCGCTGCCCGAGCTCATCGGCACGGTGTCGGCCTACCGCGGCGGCTACCTGCCCGAGGAGCGCCGGGCCCTGGAGGCCGACCTGCGCTCGGGCCGGCTGCGCGCCCTGGCCACCACCAACGCCCTGGAGCTGGGCATCGACGTCACCGGCCTGGACGCGGTCCTCATCGCCGGATGGCCGGGCACGCGCGTCTCGCTGGGGCAGCAGGCGGGCCGGGCCGGACGCGCCGGTGACCGCGGCCTCGCCGTCCTCATCGCCTCCGACAACCCGCTGGACGCCTACCTGGTGCACCACCCCGAGGCGGTCTTCGCCGCCCCGGAGGCCACGGTCTTCGACCCGACCAACCCCTACGTGCTCGCGCCCCACCTGTGCGCCGCCGCCTCCGAGGCGCCCTTACGGGCCTCGGACCTGGCCCTGTTCGGCCTGTCCGACGACGCCCTGCTGCGCGAGCTGGAGGGCCGGGGCGCGCTGCGGCGTCGCCCCACGGGCTGGTTCTGGAACGTCAACCTGCCCGGGCGGCCCCAGGACCTGACCTCCCTGCGCGGCGACGGCCCGCCCGAGGTGCCGGTGGTGGAGGCCGACACGGGCGTCGTCATCGGCACGGTCGACGGCGCGGCCGCCGACTCCACCGTCCACGAGGGGCGGTCTACGTCCACCAGGGGCGCGTCTACGTGGTCGAGGAGCTGGCCGACGACGTCGCGCTCGTGCGGCAGAAGACGGCGGTCGGCTACCGCACGCGGGCCCGGTCGCGCTCGAGCGTGCGCATCATCGCCGAGCGCGAGCAGCAGGTCTGGAGCCGGCCGGGTCAGACGACGCTCGGAGGACTGCCGTGAGCCGTCGGCACGCGAGCCGCAGGAGCCGGCGGCCTGCGATGGGCTCCGGCGCCGGTCCTGATCCAGCCGGTGACGACGGTTCGAATCAGCCGGTGGCGGGCTGACGTCGGCACGACGACGCTCCCGGGCCCACGGGCGGCCGCCATCACCTGGTCCTTCGGGCTCGGTGGAGGTCACCAGTCAGGTGACCGGCTACCAGCGGATGGCGCTGCCGGGAGGGGAGGTCGTCTCCCAGCACGCCCTGGAGATGGACGAGCACGTGCTGCCCACCGCCGCCGTGTGGTGGACGATCCCGCAGGAGGTCTGTGAGTCGTCGGGCCTGGAGCCCGCCGACCTGCCCGGGGCCCTGCACGCGGCCGAGCACGCGAGCATCGGGATGCTGCCGCTGCTGGCCACCTGCGACCGCTGGGACATCGGCGGGCTGTCAACGGCCATGCACCCGCAGACGGGGGCTCCCACGGTCTTCGTCCACGACGGGCACGCCGGCGGGGGCGGGCTTCGCCGAGCGCGGCTACCGGGCCGGGCGCGACTGGCTGGAGGCGACGCTGGCCGTCATTGAGGGCTGCGGCTGCGCGAGCGGCTGCCCCTCCTGCGTACAGTCACCCAAGTGCGGCAACAACAACGAGCCCCTGGACAAGACTGGGGCCGCCGTCCTGCTGCGGCTCCTGCTCGAGGTGGCACCCCAGGAGTGACGAGACGATTCCGGCGACAGATCCACCAAAAACTGTCCGGAATGGACGACTTTGACGCACTCCCCAACTCAGTATCCAGAAGTAACTGAACTCCGACCTGCCGTTTTGCGAATCATACCTTGCGGGAGCGGCGACAAAGTCGTCCGAGACGGTCAATCCGGCCTCCCTGGAACACACGCCAACACCTCACTTATCAGTTCGGCACCACCCCTGCCCCTCACGCTGCGTGAGGCTGCTATGTTCCCAGCATGCTCGTTCGATTACTGCGCACGCACCTGCGCCCCTATACGGGGCTGCTGGTGTGCGTCCTGGTGCTTCAGTTCGCACAGGTGATGGCCTCCCTATATCTCCCCACCCTCAACGCCGACATCATCGACAAGGGCGTGGCCACCGGGGACACCGGTTACATCTGGCGAATGGGCGCGTTCATGCTGGGGATCAGCCTGGCCCAGGGCGTGTGCACGGTGCTGGCGACCTACCTGGCGGCGCGCGCGGCGATGAGCATGGGCCGGGACCTGCGCGGCGAGGTCTTCGACCGGGTCAGCGGCTTCTCCGAGCGGGAGATCTCCGCCTTCGGGGCAGGCTCGCTCATCACCCGCAACACCAATGACGTCCAGCAGGTTCAGATGCTGGTGATGATGAGCGCCACGATGCTGGTAACGGCACCGGTCATGGCGGTGGGCGGCATCGTCATGGCGGTCACGCGCGCCCCGGGCCTGTCGTGGCTGATCGGGGTGTCGGTGCCGGTCCTGCTCGTGGCGGTGGGGCTCATCGTGAGCCGGATGCTGCCACTGTTCCGCTCCTACCAGGACAGGCTCGACGCCATCAACCGGGTGATGCGTGAGCAGCTCACCGGTATCCGGGTCATCCGCGCCTTCGTGCGCGAGGGGCCGAGACCGAGCGATTCGAGGGCGCCAACACCGATATCGCCCGGGTCGGCGAGCGCGTGGGTCAGCTCTTCGTCCTGCTGTTCCCGCTGGTGATGCTGGTGCTGGACGTGACGATCGTCGGCGTCATCTGGTTCGGCGGCCACCAGGGTCGGCGACGGCGACGTGGAGGTCGGCACCCTCATCGCCTTCATGTCCCTATCTCATGCAGATCCTCATGGGCATCGTCATGGCGAGCTTCATGACGATCATGATCCCGCGCGCCGCCGTGTGCGCCGAGCGCATCAGCGAGGTGCTGGCGACGCCGCCGACCATCACCTCCTCCCCCGACGCCGTCGATACCTTCCCGACTCCCGGGACGGTCGAGATGCGGGACGTCACCTTCGTCTCACCCCGACGCCGACGCCCGCGTCCTGGCGGAGGTGAGCTTCACGGTCCAGCCCGGGGACGACGACGGCGATCGTCGGCTCGACGGCGTCGGGCAAGTCCACGGTGGTGCGGCTGACTGGCCCGGCTGCTGGAGGCCAGCAGCGGGCAGGTGCTCATCGGCGGCACCGACGTGCGTCAGGCCGACCCCGAGGCGCTGTGGTCGCAGATGGGGCTCGTGCCCCAGCAGCCCTTCCTGTTCGCCGGGACCGTGGCCTCCAACCTGCGCCTGGGGCGCGAGGAGGCCACCGACGACGAGCTGTGGGAGGCCCTGAGGTCGCCCAGGCCAGGACTTCGTCTCGAGATGGACGGGGGCCTGAGGCGGCCCATCGCCCAGGGCGGCACAGAATGTCTCGGGCGGTCAGCGTCAGCGCCTGGCCATCGCCCGGGCCCTGGTGCGCCGACCCGACATCCTCATCTTCGACGACTCCTTCTCCGCCCTTGACGTGTCCACCGACGCGCGGCTGCGTGAGGCCATGGGGCCGGCCACGGCCGGCATCACGAAGGTGATCGTGGCCCAGCGCGTCTCCACGATCACCGAGGGCCGACCAGATCCTCGTCCTGGACGGCGGCCACCTGGTGGGCAGCGGCACGCACACCGAGCTGCTGGCCACCTGCTCCGTCTACCGCGAGATCGTCACCTCCCAGCTCGGAGCGGAGGCCGCAGCATGAGCAGGAACGCGAGCAGCCACGTGGGCAAGAAGGTCGGCACGAGCGCTGGGAGCACCGGCGAGAGGGCCGGGAGCGGCGCGAGCACAGTCGTCGGCCCCTGACGAGCTCAACGAGGAGGACCTCAAGCTGGCCGCTGAGGCGCAGGCCGCCTCGGGCGACTGGCACGACGGTCCGCCCCGGGCAGAGCCGAGGCCTTCTGGCCCTCCTTCAAGCGGATGGTCGGGCTGCTGGGCGCCTACCGGGTCTCCCTGGTGGTTGTGGCCCTGGCCGCCGTGGGCACGGTCGTGCTGGCCGTGGCGGCCCCCAAGGTGCTGGGTCAGGCCACCAACGTCATCTTCGAGGGCGTGGTCTCCACGATGCTGCCGGCCGGCACCACCAAGGCCCAGGCCGTCGAGGCCCTGCGGACGCGGGGGATGGATGACTTCGCCGCCATGCTCTCGGCGATGGACGTCATTCCCGGGGCGGGCATCGACTACACCCGCCTGGGGCCGGATCCTGACGGTGGTGCTGGGCCTGTACGTGGGCTCGGGTCTGCTGAACTGGCTCAGGGCTGGCTCATCAACCGCATCACCATCAAGGCCCTCTACCGGCTGCGCGCCCAGGTGGAGGACAAGGTCCACCGCCTGCCGCTGAGCTACTTCGACACCGTTCAGCGCGGTGAGCTGCTCAGCCGCCTGACCAACGACGTCGACAACGTCACCAACACCCTGCAGCAGTCCCTGTCCGGCGCCCTGACCGCGATCCTCACGGTGGTGGGCGTGCTGGGGATGATGTTCTCCATCTCCTGGAAGCTGGCGCTGGTGGCGCTCATCATGTTCCCGCTCATGGGCGTGGTCTTCGGGGTGATCGGGCCGCGCTCGCAGAAGGCCTTCACCCACCAGTGGGCGCGCACCGGCAAGATCAACACCCGGGTGGAGGAGTCCTTCTCCGGGCACGCCCTGGTGCAGGTCTACGGGCGCACGGCCTCGGTGCGCGAGGCCTTCGCCGCCGAGAACGAGGAGCTCTACCGGGCCTCGCTGCGCGCCCAGTTCCTCTCCGGGATCATGATGCCGATCATGCTGGTCATCGGGAACATCAACTACGTGGCCATCGCGGTGGTCGGCGGCGCCATGGTCGCCTCCGGGTCGCTGCGCCTGGGCGACGTGCAGGCCTTCATCCAGTACTCCCAGCAGTTCTCCCAGCCCCTGGGCCAGCTCGGCGGCATGGCCACCGCCGTGCAGTCCGGGACCGCGAGCGCCGAGCTGGCCCAGGATCTTCGAGCTGCTCGACGCCGAGGAGGAGCACCCCGACGACGTCGCACCGGAGAGCGGTACCGCGACGCGCCGCGGGCGAGTGGGCACCGCGGGTACCGCCGACACCGCGACCGCCGATGCCGGGCGAGGCCGCGGAGTGGCCGGCCCCAGCGCCGCGGCGGATTCGCCGAAAAGAGCCCGGCGGGGCCGGGCGTCATCGAGATGGAGCACGTGCGCTTCTCCTACAGCCCGGAGGTCGAGCTCATCCGGGACCTGTCGCTGCGGGTCGACCCTGGGCACACGGTCGCGATCGTGGGGCCCACGGGAGCGGGCAAGACCACTCTGGTCAACCTGCTCATGCGCTTCTACGAGCTCGACGGGGGACACATCCTCATCGACGGGCGCGACATCGCCACCATGACGCGCCACGACGTGCGGCGCCGGACCGGCATGGTCCTGCAGGACCCGTGGCTGTTCGCCGGCACGATCCGCGAGAACATCCGCTACGGGCGGCCCGGGGCCAGTGATGAGGAGGTCGAGGCCGCCGCGAGGGCGTGCTTCGTCGACCACATCATCAAGGCCCTGCCGCAGGGCTACGACACGGTCCTGGAGGAGGACGCCGCGAACATCTCCGCCGGCGAGCGCCAGCTGCTCACGATCGCGCGGGCCTTCGTGGCCAACCCTGCCGTGCTCATCCTCGATGAGGCCACCAGCTCGGTGGACACCCGCACCGAGCTGCTGGTCCAGCAGGCGATGAACGCGCTGCGCGAGGGCCGCACGAGCTTCATCATCGCCCACCGCCTGTCGACGATCCGTGACGCCGACACCATCCTGGTGATGGAGCACGGAGACATCGTCGAGCAGGGCAGCCACGATGAGCTCATCGCGGCGGGCGGCGCCTACGCGCGCCTCCACGCGGCCCAGTTCGCGGGCGGCGCCACCGTCGCCGTCGAGGACTGAGGCCCGAGCCGGTTCACGGCTCGGGCGGGGGCGTCGACAGGGGCCGGCGCGGGCCCTGGGCGGTGGCCTGACGGGGCCGGCCGAGGATCGTCGTCGGGACGACGACGCTGACGGTGACGTCCTCACCGGCCACGGAGCAGGCGCTCACCGAGGCGCCGTTGGCGTCCGCGACGCGCTGCGCCATGGCACAGGGGTCACCGGGGGCGATGACCGAGGACAGGACCGTGGCACCGGAGATGGCCGCGAGGTCGGCGGCGGCCCGGGCCCGACCGGTGGCGCTCTGGGCCTGGATGAGACCCGCGATGCCGACGGCCGCGGCCAGCAGCACGGCGATGACGCCGAGCGAGTAGACGGTCCCCGAGCCGCGCTCGTCCCAACCGGGGCGGTTCATGGGTTGCTCGGTTCGGTGTAGGCGCAGGCGCGGGCGCGCGCCGTCAGGCCCAGCCCACCCAGCGGACCGGGGACGGGGCGGGCGGCGGTGACGCAGGTGAGCTCGCCCTGCTCGACGCCGAGGCTCACCCCACCGGCCACGCGCTGGGCGGCCCCGGTGTAGTCGGCCTGGCCGATGGCGGCCTGGCGGGCGGCGGTGCGGGCGGCGTCGGCCACCCGCAGCTGGGTGACGCCGGCACTGACCGCCGCCAGAACCATCAGCAGCACGAGGACGACGGCGGGCAGCGACAGTGCCGTCTCGGCTGTCACCATCCCTGCCTCTCCTCGTCCGATGCACCCGTACCGGTCGTCGACCCCGCGGCCTCGGCGGGGCCGACGACACGGTGAGGGATACGGTTCCGCGCGGTCGGAAGGCCGGCGGGAAGCGGGACCCGGGCGGCGACGTCGGCCACCGCCGGGTGCCCGGGCCACTCGGGGGTGAGCGCGCCCACCTGCTGCGATGACACCGCACATCACACCGAGAGCGCCGACTCGATGATGGACTGCAACGCCCCGCTCAGGCTGCCCGAGCGCATGAGCGCCAGCAGCAGGCCGGCGAAGGCCGCGGCCGCCAAGGTCCCGATGGCGTACTCGGCGGTGGCCATGCCCTCCTCCTTGGACGTCAGGCGCCGCAGGACAGCCGGCAGCGCTGACGCGTCACCCTGGCGGACCAGCATCACACCGGTGCGCAGAGCGCGCAGGGTGGTCCTGGTGGGTCTCCTCATGGTGGTTCTCCTCTGGTTGGTGGGGACCAGCGCACCGCTGCTCCCCAGCGGGCACCGTGCCCGCACCACCAGCATCGGGCTGCTCCGAGCCCATGCGCTCAGGGGCTTGTCAGCCCTGTGGAGACCACCTGCAGTCCCGGGTCTGTGGCATCGGGGACCACCTGCGCCTCAGCCGATCCGCCCAGCCGTATTGAGAGCCTCAGTTCTCGATGAGCTCGCGGATCTCGGCGGCGGTCAGGGCCGCCGGACCGAGTCCGCCCGGCCCCGCGGCACCGGCAGCCCCCGCCGCACCCTCGCCGCCGGTCTCGGCCTCACCGTCCCCCTCGACGACCCGGGCGAAGAGCTCGGCCTTCTTCTCCTTGAGGGCCATGACCTTCTCCTCAATGGTGTCGGCCGAGACGAGCCGGTAGACCATGACCGGCTTGTCCTGGCCGATCCGGTGGGTGCGGTCGACGGCCTGCTCCTCGGCCTGCGGGTTCCACCACGGATCCAGCAGGAAGACGTAGTCGGCCTCGGTGAGCGTGAGCCCGAAGCCGCCGGCCTTGAGGAGATGAGGAAGACGTCGACCTGGCCGGCCCGGAAGGCGTCGATGACCCGCTGCCGGTCAGGGGTGGAGCCGTCCATGTAGGCGGTTCGCACACCGGTGGCCTCCAGGTGCTCGCGCACACCGGTGAGGTAGCGCGTGAACTGGGAGAAGACGAGGGCACGGTGCCCCTCGGAGAGGATCGGCCCCAGGTGTTCCAGCAGCACCTCGACCTTGGCCGACGGGCTCGGCCGCCGGCCCGGCCCCTTGTGGCCCGTCGCGGAGGCGGTGACGGCCTTGCCCTTCGCACCCCGAGCACCGCGGGCCGGCTTCCTGCCGGAACCGCCCTTCCCGCCGGCCGCGCTCTCGCCACTGCCGCCACCCGCGTCCGCAGCACCCTCACTCCCAGCAGTGTCGATGTCCCCGGGCTCAGTCCCGTCCCCGCCGTCGACGAGCGCCGGGTCGAGCGCCATCTGCCGCAGGGTGGTGAGCGCCTTGAGCGCGATGAAGCGCGACTGGACGGTGTCCTCCTCCAGCAGCCCGAGGATCCTCTGCCGCTCACGGGCCAGGCGCTGGTCGTAGGCCTTGCGGTGCTTGGCGCCCAGCTCGACGGTCAGGACCTGCTCGGTCTTGGCGGGCAGGTCCGCGGCCACCTGCTCCCTTGGTGCGCCGCAGCAGGAAGGGCCGCATCCTGCGCCGCAGTCGCCCCAGCGCCTCGGCGTCCCCGCGGTCGATCGGCTTTGCGGTAGACCCTGCCCGAAGCGCTCGGGATCGGGCAGCAGCCCCGGCGCCGCGATGCTCATGAGCGCCCACAAATCCATGAGCGAGTTCTCCAGCGGCGTGCCCGTGATCGCGATGGTCGACGGCGACCGCAGCCGCCGCACGGCCTTGTAGGTGGCCGAGGCGTGGTTCTTGACGAACTGGGCCTCGTCGCACACCACCCAGGCCCAGTCCTGGGCGATGAACTCCTCCTCGCACAGTCGCGCGATCGTGTAGGGAGGTGACGACGACGTCGCAGCCCTCCGCGATCTGCGCCAGGGTCTCCTCGCGCTTGGCGGCCGTCCGTGTCACCGCCCGCACCCGCAGCCCCGGGCAGAAGCGCTCGGCCTGCTCCACCCACGAGCCGACGACGGAGGTCGGCGCGATGACGAGCACCGGCCCGGTCCCTCCGGCTCATCGGGGTCGCTGGAACCGGTCGGCTCACTGGTCGGGCCACCCGCCCCGTTCCGCGGGGCGCCCCCGAGTCGGTTCCGACGTCGGCCGACCCCGCCCCTGAGCCGCTCCGCGCTGCTCGATGAGGGCCTTGGACGGCGGCGAGCACCTGGACGGTCTTGCCCAGTCCCATGTCGTCGGCCAGGACCCCGCCGAGGCCCGCCCGGCGCAGGAAGTCCAGCCACCGGTAGCCCTCGAGCTGGTAGGGGCGCAGTGTCGCCAGCATCCCCTCGGGCACGGGCACCCCATCGGCTCCCTCACCGGCACCGCCCTGCGTTGCCGCCTCCGGCGGACCGCCCATCAGCGTGCTCGGCCGCGGCCTCGGCGGCGCGGGCCCGCTCCAGCAGCCGCCCGACCCGCTCGTTCCAGCGGGCCGTGGCTCGCCCGATGACGCCGAGGGACTCCAGGACCTCGTAGTAGCCGGCGTGCAGGGCGCTGACCCGCAGCTCGCCGTGCGCCTGCGGGTCGGCCAGCTCGCGGCCCTCCTCCATGAGGCGGGCCAGGGCCTCGATCTCCGGTCGGTCGATGCTCACCCACGTGCCCGACTCCAGGAGCACCTCGGGCTCACCGGTGGCCACGGCCGCCATGAGCAGCGCGAGAGGGATCTCCTCCTCGCCCACGTGGACGCGCACGGACAGGGAGAACCAGTCGGGTCGGTCCTCGTCGTCGCTGACGCTGGTGGTGATGACGGGGGCGTCGGCGGCCTCGCGGTAGTCGGGGACGTCGTCGTCGACCTCGACGTCGAAGGCCTCCAGCTCGCGCAGGACCGGAAGCGTCTCGGTCATGAAGCGGGCCGTGGCCATGCCGCGCAGGTCCAGGGGCTGCCAGAGGGCCGGGTGCCGGCCGGCCAGGGGCAGCAGGCGGTTGAGGACCTCGCGGGCCAGACGGGTCTCCCCCTGGAGGTCCCGGCCGGCGGTCTCGCCCTCGATTCGGCCCTCGGCCGCCGCGGACAGGTCGGGCAGGACATGCCTGTGCCGGGCCTCGCCGTCCTCACCGACGTAGCGGACGGACCACTCGGTGGTCAGGTGGTGCTCGGCGGTATCGACGTGGACCGCGAGCGCGGCGCGCAGCGTCGTGGGCCGGGGCAGGCGGATGGAGGCGTCGGCGGACAGGACCGGCAGCGCCCGGGTGAGGGCATCGAGGTGCTCGGTCTCGAAGCGCTCGACGTCCTCTGCCGGGATGGTGATGGCCTCGCCGTCGCCCAGCAGCACCCGGGAGAGGGCCTCGGTCGGGCGCGGCTCGAGAGGCATGAGGAGCAGCTCGCGTCCGGGCATCCACGTGTAGAAGCCGTGGACGGGGTCGCCGATCGGCATGAGGGAGAAGCTCAGGCGCAGTCCGGGGACCTGCAGGCGGCGCAGCTCCTCAACGTCGTCGATCTCCAGGGCGGGGGTGATGGCGATGTCGCCGTCGCCCTCCCGGGTGAGGTGGACGCCGCCGCGCAGCCCCTCGGCGAGGTGGACGGGCATGCCGTGGCGCTGGGCGGTGGTGAGGGTCAGGCCGGCCGCCACCCCGCGGCGCAGCACGTCCCAGACGCGGGCGGGCGCGGTCGTCAGGGAGACGCGGTCGTCGGCGTAGTAGAAGCCGTGGCCGCCGGCCATGCCTGCCAGCTCACGCAGGACGCCCATGACGTCGGGGTCGACGTCGTCGTCGAGGCTACCGGTGGCGATCTGGCTCCAGGAGGCGCCCTGCCGGTTCCAGCCGCGCTTGCCCTCGATGAGCGGCAGCATGGACAGGCCGGCAGGGGTGCCCCACATGCTGCCGGGGTCGTCGATGATCTCCAGGGCCATCCGACGGCGCGGGGCGCGCTCCACCTGCAGCAGGTCGGCCAGTCGGCCCTCCCAGGGGGCGAGATGGCCGGCGGGGCGGCGGCGTCGAGGCTCGTCCTCCGCCAGGGCGCGCGCGGTGATGAGCAGGGCGGCCACGTGCTTGCAGTCGCTGCCCACCGGGCACGAGCAGGTGCCGGCCCAGGACGCCGGGGCGCTGCCTGCGCTCTGCTTGCGGAAGACCATGGTCTGGTAGGTGCGCGCGCCCGAGCCCTTGGACTGGGCGCTGATGATGTCCCCGTCCCCGGCGACGCCGACGCCGCGCACCCGCCCCTTGCGCGCGTAGTCCAGGCCGCGCTGAAAGGCCCGGTGGCCGACCCGGCTGATGATCTGGTCATCAGTGAGCTCCACCGGCCAGTCGTCATGCCGAATCGCGCGAGCCATGGCCCCAGGTTAAACACGGGTACGACACGTTCGGGCGCCATCCGGCCACCGATCGCACGCCCAGCGCGAACGGTCCCGGTCCCGCACCCGGTCACGCGGGGGTGTGCTGGGGGACCCGGTGAGGGACCGACCCCGGCACGGCCGGGAGGGCGGCGGTACGGTCGGGAGGGCCGACGCATCCCCCTTGAGGAGGAGCCGGGTCGGACCCGGATCTCGCACCCCAGAGGGATCACATTCCGATCACGGCGGGTTGTACTGGAGTCATGAATGCGATGCTGATCTGTGAAGAGCTGTTCCTGCTGCTGACCAAGGACTCCGGGAAGCCGGAGAGCCGCATGACATACCCGGTCTACGGGCTCACCGGCGCGCTGCTCACCGACCTGCTGCTGGCCGGCCGCATCAGCCTGACCGAGGAGCGCAGCCCCCGCATCTACATCGTCAGCTCCGAGCCGACCGGGAACCCCGTGCTGGACCGGGCCCTGGAGATCCTGCCTACCAAGGACGGCAAGCGATTCTCCTCCCTGGTGGCCTGGGGCAAGCTCAACCCCACCCGTCACATCGCCGAGTCCTTGGAGGCGGCCGGGGTGGTGCGCATCCACACCGGCGGGCTGTTCGGCTCGCTGAACCCCAGCTACCCCACGCTCGACCCCGTCCCCGAGCGGCAGCTGCGGGCGCGCATCGACGGCGCCCTGCGCGGGGTGCAGCCACCGACCGGCGCCGACATCGCCCTGCTGTCGATCCTGCAGGCGCTCGGTGTTGCGCAGGTCGTCCTGCCGCAGCAGGAGACCGGTCTCAGCCGCGGCGAGCTCAAGCGCCGGATCAAGGAGATCGCGGGCGAGAACCCCGTGGGGCGTGCGGTGCAGCGGGCCGTGGAGGCCGTGACGATGGCCATCGTGAGCACCGCGAGCACCGGGGCACTGGCCTCGTCCAGCTGATCGGGGAGCCGCCCCACCAGGAATCGCCGGGGGCATTCTGCACGGTTGGGGACAAAACTCGCCCGGTGGGGACCTTCGACGCCGTCGGGAACAGGAATCCCGTCCCCGACCGCGTGAGATGCCCCCGTCGGCGAGAGCGCCGTCTACTCGCCGCGGGGCCGACGACGCCGGGCCGCCCGGGAGGTGCCGCCGTGTCTGCGCAGGTGGTGCCAGCGCTCGCGCCACAGGGCGTGATCCTGCTCGATCTCGGCCAGGCGGGCGGCCAGGCGGTGCGACTCCTCCAGCGACAGTCCCCGGGCGTGCATCCCCAGCTCGGCCAGGCGCGCCATCGTCGGTGTCGCCTGCTCGCGCAGGTCGGGCAGACCCACCAGGTCGGGCTGCGTCGGCCGCCTCACTCCCGTCGCCGGGGTGCGCTCCCCCACCGGCAGCCTGATGCCGCCAGGCGGCGACGCCGGTCGGCGCGGCTCCGAGACCTGCTCGCCGACCGGGACCGTGGCCTCCTCGGGGGTGCGTCCGTCGGGAGCGGCCGGCCCCTGGACGACGCGCATCACCTCGTTGGCCGGAACGTGGTCGCTCCGGTGGCCCAGCGCCAGCCCGGCGGCAGGCAGGACGAGCACCGACAGCACCCCGGCCAGCACGAGGGTGGAGGCGAAGGAGGTCGACATGGCCTCGGCGCTGACCGCCACCTGGGTGACGGCCACGATGATGGGCAGGGCCGTCGTCGAGTAGACGGCGATCTGGAGGCTCTGGCGCATCGAGTAGGCGGACGAGCCGTCCCTGCGCCGCTCCGCCCGGGAGGCCAGCCACACCGGCACTCCCCGCACGAGCACCAGCAGCACGAAGAAGGCCAGCAGGTTGACCAGGTCCCCGCCGTCGAGTCCGGCCTCGATGCCCATGCCGGAGGTGACGAAGAAGATCGGGACGAAGAACCCGTAGGCCAGCCCGTCGAGCTTCTCCTCGAACTCGGCGTCCCCTCGGGCAGGGGCGTGACGCAGGACGAAGCCGGCGGCGAAGGCCCCAGGACGACGTCGAGGTCGAAGATGGCGGCGATCGCGCACAGCCCCACCAGGAGCAGGGACGGTGGCCCGGATGGTGGTCTGCGCCGTCGTCGAGGCCCCCAGGTGGATGGCCTCGACCAGGCGGCGCCCACGCGCTTGACGCGGCTGGTGAAGCGGACGATGAGCAGGGTGATGATGAGGAAGACGCCCAGGATCACCATGCTCGCCCAGGTGGAGCGCGAGGCCCAGCAGCAGCGCCATGACGAGGATCGGCCCCACCTCGCCGACGGCGCCGTGGTTGAGGATCGAGGCACCCACCGCCGTGGGCAGCAGGCCGCGGTCGCGCAGGATCGGCAGGATCGTGCCGATGGCCGTGGAGGTCATGGCGGTGGCGATGGCGATGCCGTTGGCCGACGCCGCCCCTCCGGTCACCCCGATGACGCTGACAGCGCCGAAGGCCAGCCCCAGCGAGAGCAGCCAGGGCGACGGCGGCGTGGCGTCCGCCCGCACCCGCGCAGCTCGTTGACGTCGATCTCGTAGCCGGCCGCGAGGGAAGAGGAAGGCGACGCCGAGCTCGCGCAGCAGCTCGATCGAGGAGTCCTCGACGGCCAGCCCCAGGCCGTGGGGGCCGATGAGCATTCCACCCAGGATGAGGAGGACGACCTCGGGCACGAGCCGCTTGGGGATGGTCCAGGAGATCAGCGGCGCCACGAAGGCCACTGCGACGATGAGCAGCAGGGGAGGTGAAGACCTCGGCCATCTCAGCCATATCGTCTCCTTGTCTCCAGTCGGGTGCAGGGGTGCAGGGAGGTGCGGGGCGCAGGGCCGGGCCCGGCGCAGGTCCGCACGAGCCAGTGAGACTACCCCCGACCTCGGACGGCCGGGCCCGCCATCATCGGACCGCCGGGCGCGCGGGAGCGTCGCAAGGCGTCACAATGGGGCATGCTCATGCCGTACTCCCCTCCGCCGAACCACTCACGCGCCTGGCCGACGGGACGGTCAAGCAGATCAGCCCCTTCACCGGGACCGAGGTGTGGACCGTGCCGGGACGCGCCAACCGGCCCATCTCGCACCCGGTGGCGGAGGTCCGCCCACTGGAGGAGGCCGACCGCACCCACAGCTGCGCCTTCTGCTCGGCGCGCTACCTGGAGACGCCCCCGGAGAAGGCGCGCCTCGTGCGCCGGGAGGACGGCGGCTTTGAGCGCCTCGACGCCGTGACCGCCTCCGCCCTGTTCGACACGGTGGCCGAGTTCCGGCGGGTGCCCAACCTCTTCGAGATCCTCTCCTTCGACTACTGGCACATCAACCACGGCTACGAGATCCCCGACGCCGCCCGCGAGCGCATGGAGGCCTACCTGGCAGAGCCGGCCGGCGTCGAGCACGTGGAGCGGGTGGCGCGCACCAGCTGGCGGCCGCGGGCGCGAGACCCGGACTCCTGGGACTCGATGAACGAACGGGCCCGTCGCACCTTCCTGGCGGCATTCTTCGCCGGGGGCCACGACGTCATCATCGGTCGGCGCCACTTCACCGACGACGCCGTCGACACCGCGGGCCTGGCCGGCTCGGGGACGCTGAGCGTGGCCGAGCACCGCGCCTACACTCGCCTGTCGATCCACGCGATGCACAGCCTGTACGAGGCCAACCGGTGGGTGCGCTACGTGGCCGTCTTCCAGAACTGGTTGCGGCCGGCCGGGGCGAGCTTCGACCACCTGCACAAGCAGCTGGTCGGCATCGACGAGCGCGGCGTGACCAGCCAGCTGGAGCTGCAGAAGGTGCGGGCCAACCCCAACCTGTACAACGAGATGGCGGTGGACTACGCCGCCTACCAGGGCCTGCTGGTGGCGAGCAACGAGCACGCGGTGGCCTTCGCCGGGTTCGGGCACCGCTACCCGACGCTGGAGGTGTACTCGACGTCGGCCGTTGCTGAGCCGTGGCTCATGAGCCGCGAGGAGGTCGACGCCGTCGCCGACCTGGTGCACGCCCTGCACGCGGCCACGGGCGCGGACGTGCCCAGCAACGAGGAGTGGCACCACAAGCCGCTCGACGTGGACCAGCCCATGCCCTGGCACATCACGCTCAAGTGGCGGGTGTCGACCCTGGCGGGCTTCGAGGGCGGCACGAAGATCTACCTCAACACCATCGACCCGTGGACGCTGCGCGACCGCGTGGTGGCGCGCCTGGAGGACCTGCGGGCCGACCGGCTCATCGCGCCGATGGCCGTGGGCGAGGAGTGCCCGATGACGCCCAACCGGCTCCTGTACAACCCGGTCCTCACCGCCCGGCCGTAGGGAGCGCCACCCGAGCACGGGAAGCCGGGCGCGCGGGGACTCCCAACCATCACGAAACCTTCTTAAACAAAGAACGTCGCCCCAATAAATAATAATAGGATCTCACATATTCTCGGACACTGATTAGCATTAAATGAAAATGCAGGCCTTGAGGCTCCTACCCCATTGTGAGGATCGCAAACTGGGGAGCTTTCCCCCGTTGCGAAGATGTTGTTACTGCAATAACATCGTGATCGATATTGCTTCCACCGCAGGCTGAAGCCGACTTGCAGCGAGGTCTTGTATCGCAGTTTCACCGGCAGCACACATCGAGGACTGCCCCCAGCCACGGCAGCTGCTTGTGCTTACCCAGGCCATGGGCCACTCACCTCACCGTGTGAATAAGCCTCATCTCCTCACACCATAAGAAACGGAGAACTCTTGCGCCTTCTTCCCCGTACTATCTCCAGTGTAGGAGTGGCTCTCGCCACTCTTCCCCTTGCTCTCGGTGCGCTCGCCACCCCGGGACTCACCCCTCAGGCCATCGCGGCTCAGGGGCAGACGGCTCTCGCCTCCCCCCAGCCCCTGCCTACCGCCCAGATCAACGGCGTCGTCTGGGATCAAACGATTGTCGGCAATGTCGTCTACGTCGTCGGCGAGTTCGATCAGGCCCGTCCGGCGGGATCCCCCGATAAGCAGAACGAGTCACCACGGTCCAACGCGATGGCCTATGACATCACCACGGGCGAGATGCTGGACTGGGCACCACAGCTCAACGCGGCAGCCAATGCGATCGAGGCGTCTCCTGACGGCTCCACCCTGTATATCGGGGGGAAGTTCACCTCGGTTAACGGCCAGCCCGCCTCCCACCTGGCCGCGGTGGACACCGCCGGCCAGTACAAGCCGCTGAATGGCGGCACTCCCGGCGGTGCGGTATCGCCCAACGGTACGGTGCGGGATCTTGAGCTGTCTCCCGACGGCTCCACCCTTTACATGGCTGGACTCTTCACGCAGGTCAACGACCTGGAACGGCTACGCGCCGCGGCTCTTGACCTGAAGACCCAGCAGGTGACCAGCTTCGCCCCCCGGGTCGATGACGAGTCCGAGGTTCGGACCATCACCGTCGCAGCCGACGGGTCGGCAATAGCCATCGGAGGCTCTTTCAAGACCGTCGAGGGGTCTTCCGACGCCTACGGCATGGCCATCCTGGAGAAGGACGGGGCGTTGCGGCACACCAACCTCGCCAAGGACATCAGAAACGCGGGCTCGATGTCCGGCATCATGAGCATGAAGTCGGACTCCAAGGGGCTCTATGGCACCGCCTACTCCATGGAGGGTTTCTTCGAGGGGATGTTTCGCGCAGACTGGAGCACCGGGGACATCAACCTTATGGCCGACTGCCACGGAGACAGCTACGATGTGCTGCCCACCAACGACGTCATCTACGTCTCCAGCCACACCCACGACTGCTCCAATATCGGTGGCGTCCCCGATCGCGCACAAGAAGGGGTCTACTACCACGCCATCGCCTTCTCCAGTGATGCCACTGGAACAGTAGGAACCAACACCGCCAACGGCTACGCCGATTTTGCTGGTCACCCGGCCCCCACCCAGTACAACGAGTTTCTTCCCGGTTTCGCGAATGGCGAGTACACCGCCTCCAAACAGGCCACCTGGACCGTTGAGGGAAATGATGACTACCTCATTTACGGCGGTGAGTTCGTAGCCGTCAACGGAATTTCTCAGCAAGGTCTCGTTCGCTTCTCACTGAAAGGCGACAAGAAAGAGGATAAGAAGGGGGAAAAGAAGGAGGACAAGAAGGAAGATAACAAGGAAGATAAGAAGGGGGACAAGAACGAGGGTAAAAAGCCGGAGGAAGAAAAAGAGAAGAATGACGACAAGAACGACTGGGGCGATCCTGAAGACGACTGGAATGACGAGGAGGATCAGCACGGCTGGGACGAAAGAAACGGTGACCATGACGGCTGGAACAACAACCAGCACGGATGGTGGTGATGATCAATGACATCGACTGAGATCGCTTCGCCGGACCTGGTTCGGGAGTCGCGTACCGATGAGCGGATCATCCGTCGAGGTGCAGGTCGCATGCGTCGACATGCGCCACGCGCTCGGATGCTGATCCTGCCCACTGCCCTGGTACTGGGACTGGGACTGGCCGCTTGCGGCGGCGGAAAGTCCACCGGCAGCACTGCTGCCAGTCCTTCTTCCTCACCATCTGCATCCGCATCCACCAGGGCAAGTGCGAGCGCGAGCACGAGTGCGAGTGCAAGCGCGAGTGCGAGCAGCTCGTCTACTCCTACCCCTACCCCTACCCCTTCGCCCTCATCAGCCGCCCCCAGCAGCCCACCGGCCGAGACCCCGGAGCCGACGGAGACCAAGCCGCCGGAGGACACCGCCTCAACAGCCGCGACACCGGACTCCTCGGGCATTGATCCGAACGCCGTGAAGAATGGAGACCTCTCGAAGGACCAGTACGGTGAGGTTTCTTTGGGCGAGACGGTCAATGTTGTTGATGGCGTGTCCATCTCCCTGGGACAGCCCCGGATCGAGGAGCTCACCGGCGGGCCCGGCGAGGTGGCTGGTTCCGGGATCGTCGTTCCAGTCACGCTGACGAACAGCTCGGGAACCGAGATCTCTCTGAGCGGTTTCACGACCTCGGCCAGCTACGGCGAGGGCGATGGAACACCTGCCAATGAGGTCCCCTCGGCTTCAAAGCGAGTGCCCGCCAAGCTGGCTGCAGGTGAGTCGGTGAGCGTCGACAGGGCCTTCGTCGTGCCCGCTGAGGGGCGGAAGAACGTCAAGGTCGTTGTCGACCTGGGTGCCGCCTACCACTCCGCCGTCTTCCGGGGGCCATGGGCTGACCCTCGTTCTCACCATCAGCCTCAGGTGGCGTTCGTCCTCGCTCGATCGAGGACGAACGCCACCTGAGGCTCGTGGGGTACGGCGAGCGCGAGAAACGGGCCTCGGCGGCCGCAGCAGCGTCAGCAGCCCAGGGCGCTGCGCTCCTCCGGCCCTACCCAGCCCGAGCGACCCTCCAGGGCGCGGAACCAGCGGGCCAGCGCCGGCCAGAAGGAGATGGACGGCGCCTCGCCACCGGGGTAGTGCTGGCGCCCGCCGTACTCGTAGGGACTGGACGGTGGTGAACAGGCGGATGTCGCTGCCGGTGGGCTTGTCGCCGCACAGGTACTGCCCGATGGCGATGACGGCGGACAGGGCCGGCCCGTCGAGCATCGTCAGGCCGTCCTCGCGGGAGGCCTCCATCCGGGTGGCCCGGGCCAGGAGGGTGTCGATGACGTCGAAGCCCACGAGGACGCCGTTGGCCGCCGCCGCGGCCTTCTCCGGGTCCTGGGAGTGGGTGGCCACCGCGTGGCGACGTTGATCTGCGAGCCGATCCACTTGTCCCAGGCGTCGGTGGAGTTACGGCGGTTGAGCGGGTAGAGGTCCGGGGCGCCCTCGCGGTGGAGGTCCCACCAGGCGGTGGACAGGTCGAAGAGCAGGTCGCCGGAGTCGTCGCTGACGACCTCGCCGGTGGTGGTGTCCACCAGGGCCGGGACGGTGGGGGGAGGCTCGTAGCCGGGGGTCTTCGCGTAGACATCGGCCAGCGAGCGGGCGCCGAGCTCCGGGTCGACGCCGGGCTCGCCGTCGGGACCGGTCAGCTCCCAGTACCCGTCCGCACCCTTGCCGTAGGTCCAGGACACGGGGATCGCCTCGGTCAGGCCCAGCAGGCGCCGGGCGATGAGGACGCGGCGGCACCACGGGCAGGCCCCTGACGCCACGAGTCGATAGCGCCCCGCCTCCACGGGCAGGTCGCCGCTGGGTACGAATCGGTGTGAGACTGCGATGGCCAAGGGGTGCCTCCCGGGAGGGTCGTCGAGGGGTCGTGGTGCCCAAGGCTTATCATTCCTTGCGCGTCGGCCACCGTCACCCGATTCACACGGGGCGGAATCTCGCACTCCGCACCCGCCGACGGGGACATTCCCCACTCAACGGGGGCATCCTGCGCGTTCGGGTGCAGGATTCCTGTCCCCGACGGCGTCGAACGCCGCCGCCCGGAACAACACGCCCGCGGCGGCGTCGAACGCCCCCGGCCACGGGCCAGGGAGGGGCTGCATCGCGGGCCGGGAACCGCGCCCCGGGATCAGCGCAACGTCTCCTCGATGGAGGCCACGAACTCCAGGGCGTCGTGACCGTCCCAGTGCGGCTCACCGAGCAGGTCGCGCACGCGCGCGCAGGCGGCCAGGGCCTCGTCGCGCTCACCGCGCTCCGGCGTGCAGGCGGGCCAGCATGCACAGGGCGCGCGAGGCCGAGTCGCGGTCCTCGGTGTCCATGTAGCCGTCGTGGGCGGACTCGCAGTGCTGGACGGCCTGCCAGTTCTGGCCGGTGCGCCACAGGATCCAGGCCATATCGTCGTGCCAGTCGCCGATCTCCCAGGCCGAGGGTAGCCCTCGGTGTCGGCCACGCCGGCGAAGGCCTGGCGGGCCTCCTCCATGATCTCGCGGGCCTCGTCGAGGCCGCCCCGGGGCCATGGGCGGGGTGAGGTCGTCCACCAGCGCCCTGGCCGAGCGGCGCAGCGCGCCCCCGGTCAGGCAGCCCTGGTCGGTGCGGGTGTCCTCCAGGTCGGCGGCCTGGCGGAACAGGGCGGCGGCGCGCACATTGTCGCTTGAGGTTGGAGGCGGCCATCGCCGCGTGCGAGAGGTACTCCGCCGCCAGCGCCCGGCGCCCCTGGTCCTGCAGTATCCGGGCGGCGGCCAGCGAGTGCTCGGCGACGCTCTCCTCCTCGCCCATGGCCATGCCGGTCTGGGCCAGGAGCCGGTGCAGGTACAGGGCGATGCTCTCGGCCCCGGAGCGCTGGGCCAGGGACAGCGCGGACTCCAGGATCTCGGCGCTCTCCAGGTAGCGCTCGGAGGCCTCCAGCGCCGAGCCCAGGGACAGCAGGGAGGCCACGGCGTACAGGGTGATGCCGGCGGCCAGCATGATGTTGGCCTGCTCGCGGAACTGGGCGATGGCCTCGTCGAACTGGCCCACCTCCATCGAGGAGATGCCCAGCAGGCGCCGACCGCGGGCCGCCAGGACCGGGGAGACCTTCTCGTGGCGGCGCATGACCTCCTCGGCCAGGAGGCAGCCGTCGTAGACGTCACCGCACTCGGCCAGGACCTCGGCCCGGGCCATGTCGAGGATGTCGTCCATCCGCTCGGCGTGGCGGTCCTCGGGGACGGCGTCGGCGGCGCGGGCGACGACCTGGATCGCCCCGAGCGCCTCGTCCTTGGCGTGCAGGTCGGTGAGGACCGAGGCCCCCACGAGCAGGGCGTCGGCGGCCAGGACGAGGGAGTCGGTGCCCCGGGGTCGAGGCAGCTCGGTGGACACCAGGGTCCTCGACCTGGGCCTCGATCTGCCCGATGAGAAAGGTGGCCCGCTGCAGGCTCGGTCGCGCTCGGGATCCTGGGAGCGCTCGGCGATGGAGTCGGCGGTGATCTCGTTGTCGAGGTTGAGCAGGTCCACGTAGTGGGCGCCCAGCGGCCCGAAGGCCAGCTCGATGAGGGGCGGATCCGCAGGCGCTCGGCGATGGCCTCGTCCCATCTCGGTGCGGCAGGGTCATGGCGGCGGCGCGCAGCAGTCCGGTGTGGTACTCCAGGCCTGGGATCTCCTCACCGATCGGGGGCAGCAGGGTCGCGGGTGGCCACCTGGTCGACGACGTACCAGTAGTCCATCGTCGAGGAGCCGATGGTACGGCGGTGGTCGACGTAGCGGCGCACCGCCTCCTCCCCGTTGCGCACCGGTCGGGGCCGCACGAGGTCCACCAGGGGGAAGGGCTCGTCGCCCCCTTGGTGGCTGGTGGCGGTGCGTCCGGCACGGGCGCGTCGGCCAGCCGCCTCCTGGCTCGGCGACGTCGTGCGGAGGGCGTGCTCCTGGACCAGGCCGTTGTCGTCGGTCACGAGGCCCAGGAGGGAGGCGACGTCGGGTGCGGCACCGTCCTCGTCCACGGTCAGGCTCGTCTGGGCCGGCTCTGGCAGCTCCTCGGAGGGCTCCAGGAGGTCGACCTCCACGCCCAGCCCGTGGACCGCGCCGGGGGCGGCGTCGAAGGCGGCCCGAACCAGGGAGCGCTCGAGGTGGTCGGAGATGGTGGAGTTGCCGTTGCGCACGTCGAACTGCTGGGCCAGGCGCCGGGCCCAGCCGGTCATCTCGGCGTAGACGCGCGAGATGGTGGTGGAGGCCTCCAGACCCGGCAGCGGGTACCACAGGTCGGCGGACGGGACCTCGACGCCGAGGGCCTCCTCACCGCGGCCGGCCCGCTCCGCCTCGCGCAGCACCAGGCTCATGCCGCGCAGGGCCGACAGCAGCACGTAGGCGGACTCGGCCTGGGCCAGCCAGGACAGGTGACGGCGCAGGATCTCCAGGCCCCGGTCCACCCGCCCCACGAGGGCCAGGTACTCCAGGTGGTAGGCCAGGGAGATGAGGGCCTTGGGGCTGCGGCGGATCTCCCGGTAGGAGCGCAGGTGCGCCTCCCAGGCCGCCCGGGGCCGACCGGAGGCCAGCAGGGGCAGCAGCGCGAGGGACTGCGTGGTCTGGGGCTGCACGGAGCAGCTGACAGCGCCGGTCAGCACGGGCACGGCGGTGGCCACGGCCAGCTCCCAGGCCTCGGTGCGGTAGGCGAAGGCGACCTGGCGCATCGGGTCGCAGCCCTCGCAGTCGGCGTTCTCGTCGCGGTGGGTGGCCCGCCAGGCGGCCAGCTCCTCGGCGGCCTCCTCCTCGAGTCCCAGCAGGCCGGCGACCGAGGCGCGCTCGCCGTGAACGACGTGCATGAGGCGCCCTCGGCGCGGTAGAACTCCTCGAGGCTGGCCTCGAGCTGGCGCACCTTGTCCCCTGGAGACCTGGGGTTGGCGCCGGCCACGGCCACCGCCCACCTGAAGTGCCAGTGCAGGGTGCGTACCTGGGCGCTGTCGAAGGCCTCGGGGTGGCGCTGGTAGCGGCCGAGGTTCCACGCGAAGGGCGACAGCGCCTTCCATGCCTCGTTGCCCTGCTGGTAGGCCTCGGTCAGGGCCAGCCGGGTGGCGATCCGCAGGTCCTCGTCGCCCAGTGCGTCCGCCCAGCTGACGGCCTCCGCGATGAGGGCCGAGGTCTGGGGGCCGTGACCGAGGGCATCGGCGTAGGCCAGACGCTCGAGGATGTCTTCGCGTGTGGTCATGGAGTCTGTCCTTCCGGGCGGAGCCTGACGTTGCACCGTCATGAGGCGAAGGCTTCCACCGTGTGCTGCAAGAACGCACGGAATGCGATCCGCGCACCCCAGGGACGCCGTGGGAGGAGCGTCGTCCCGCACCGCTCACCGGTGAACGGTGGCATGGGCATATCGGGCTCCTTTCGTCCAGAGGGCGGTTGTCCGACGTCCAGTGTTACCGAACAGTTATAGAATCCGCTACTGCAACGGCCAGCGGCAACTCGGCCACGGGGCATGTCTGAAGCCGGAGCAACGTCCGGACCGGCCGGCTCCAGGACCGGGCACCCCGACGGCGACTCCCACCACTCCAGTGTTTCCAGCGGGTGCCGCAGCGCCGGGTCCGCGAGACCCGCGCGTGCTAGGACACGAGCAGGGGCTTGGAGGTGTCGGTTGTCTCAACCCCGGTTCCGCCCTCAGTATCACCCGGGGCACCGGGGCCCGGCCCGTCGACGACGACGGCCGCCATCTCCACCGTCGCATCCGACATCTCAGCAGGCATGCCCTCGACCATCGCACCCGCAGGTGTCTGCGCGCTCTCGCGCACCGGCTCCCCTCCCGTCGCCGCGGCAGTACCGGTGTCACCGGTGGGCCGGATGGGCTGGGGCGCATCGGGCAGGGCGATGACAGTCGCCCGGTCGCCCTCACCATCAGTCTCAGTCTCCGGCTCGCTCTCGGCCTGGGGCCCGGGTTCGACCTCGGTCTCAGCCTCCGGCCCGACGGCGGGCCACTCGTCGGCATCGGCATCTTCGGTCGCAAGAAGGCTGAGGACCTCGCGCAGGGCGCCGTCGATGCCCTCGAGGATGAAGTCCATGGTGCCGGCGAGCTGGGCGTCGTCGAGCCCGACCCCGATGTTGGTGAGAGCCTCGGCGCACAGGGCCAGGCCGGCGTCGTCGACCTCGGTGTAGAGGGCGGGGATGAGCCGGCCGCTGGAGACCTCCTGGGCCACGGCGCGCACCCGCGAGAGCGCCGCGGCTCCCGGGAGGGCGGCGGCGAGCCGGTGGTGGGCGCGCACGACGAGGATCCGGCGGTCGACCACCATGAGCACGTAGTCGAATCCGGACATCGAGGAGCGCACCACTCCCTCGGGCAGGTCGATGTCGTAGCGGTGACCGCGCGCGGCCATCCAGGCGGCGAGCCGCCTGAGGGTCACGGTCGGGGTCACCGACCCCTCCGGCTGATTCCACCAGGCCATCAGTCCTCCTCCCAGGTGACGAGCTCGGGGAAGCGCTCCTCCACGGCGGAGAAGAAGGCGCGGGTCATGCCCAGCCCCATGTCCATGAAGGCGTCGAGCTGGGCCTCGCTCATGCCCGCACCGACGTAGGCCACCATCTGGGTGCTCAGCAGGAGCAGACGCGGGTCATGGGCGGGGGTGACGGCCAGGTCCGGGCCGTAGGTGGAGCGGTGCTGGGCGTCGATGAAGGCGCGCATCTCATCGAGGCGCTCGGCTTCCGGGCGTCCGCGCCACATGCCGGCCACGACGAGGGCGGCCTCCTCGTCGTGGAGGTAGACGCCGATGTCGCAGCCCGGGAAGCCCATGAAGACGGCGCCGTCCTCCTCAGGGCCGGCGGCGATACCATGCTCGGGACAGCCAGGTCTCCACCCTGTCCAGGGTCAGAGCCGGTTGCGCGCTCATGGGATCTCGCCTCCTTCCCGGTACGGGGCGTGGTGCGGGTTCAGTGCGGATGGCGCCGCCTGGGGGTGTGCGGCGCGACTGGTTGTCCGGCTCAGGGCCGGTGGTGGCACAGGGACGAGCCGTCAGAACTCGATGTCGGAGGCGATGTCCGCGACCGTGTCGACCTGGCCGGCACCAACCTGTGCGCTGCGCACGCTACCCGCAGATGCCCCCCGGCCCCTAGTCGAGCCCGGGGCGCCGACGGCGTCGGGCCAGTTCCCCTGAGCCGATCCCGCAGGCCCGGCTGGTCCGGCGGGGCCTGCGGAGGCGGTGGGGCCACCCTAGGGACCGTCCGGGAGTCGCCCCAGCGCCTGGTCCAGGGAGCGGCCCAGGACACTGGAGGCCGATTCGGCCAGGGTCAGGCACCGCGAGTCCATCTGCTCGGAGGTCTTGTAGCCGCGGCGGCCGGCGGCAGGCCTCGTCGTCCTTTGCCAGTGCGGGCAATGGGCTCGTTGCGCCCCGCGCGGGTGCGCTGGGCAGCGCCAGAGGCGGCGGCGCCTGCTCGCCCGTCCGCCCTGGCAGCGGATGACCGGGAGGGGGAGGAGCTGTCTTGGGACTTCTTGCGGAAGCCGACCATGGTGGTCCTTTCGGGAATGGTGTCGAACGGCGTCGGGCCGTACGGGGAACGAAGATCTGACACATTGACGGGACGGCGAAGGAGTCACGAGGTGCGCCGTCGGACTCGGGCCGTCTCGGCACCGCCTGCGAGTCGGGCCGGGCGGATGGAGGGGTAGGAACGCTGGCGGGGCACCTCGCAGGAGAGCTGGTCGGCGGCGTGGGCCTGCTGGCTCCACAGCTCCTCGGTGAAGGTGTTGTCCAGGATGGAGCGGGCCAGGGGCTCGTCGGGGCGCATGATGTCGCGCACCGTCTGGAGGATGAGCTGGCGGCGGTCGTCGAGGCCCTCCTGGCCCAGGATCTGGGCCGAGCGGCCCAGGGCGCCCATGAAGTTGACGTACTCCATGGCGTGATACTGGGGGGAGACCTCGTCGGGGCGCAGCTGGTGGGTGCGGGTCTCCAGAGCGTTGCGCACGTCGCGGCGCAGGGCCTCCTGGCCGCCCTCGGAGCGCACGTAGAAGGGCAGCAGACGGTTCATCATGAGGTGGTGGGCGATGGCGTAGTCGACGAAGTAGAAGAAGGCCAGGCCCACTCCCTCCTCGGCGGACTGCTCGGACTCGGACTTCTGCCACTCGGCGTAGCAGGTGGTCTTGGCAACCTCCTTGGCCCAGGTGGGTGCCGGCCACCATGGCCGGGGTGGGCTGGAAGGCCACGCGCGACTTGCAGCGCGGGCAGGTGATGAACACCGGCATGTGGTAGAGTCTCGGGCAGCGGCACCGGGTCGCCGCACTTGTCGGCAGGTGAAGGGAGAACTGGGCCTGGCGCCAGTCGGTCATGGCCCGGTTCCACTCCTCGCGGGCCTGCTCGGCACGGCCGGGGCGAAGACCTCCTCGATGATGTTGCGCAGTCGCACCTCGAAGCTGCCCACGAGGTTGGCCGCGTCCTGGAGGCGGGCGGAGAGCTGGCGGTCCTCCTCGATGGACAGGTCGGCGTCGATGTCCAGGAAGGGGCGAAGTGTTTGGCGAAGACCCGCTGGGCCTTGGTGTGCAGGAACATGATCTGGGCCTCGACCTCCGAGCGGAAGAGCTGAGACGGAGGCCGGGTCGGTGATCTGCATCTCCATCGCGGTGCGGGCCGAGCTGACGCCGAACTCCCGGGCGCGAGCCTCAACCGGTCCAGGTAGGTGCTCAGGCGCTGAGTGAGTGCCTGAAGCCGCCGGTAGTAGCGGACGTAGGCGGACATGTCAGGCTCCTTGCGGTGGAGGATCGGGATTATCACTGAGGAAGGCGCCGATTGCCGAGGCTGTGGACACGCGACCTCGGGTCGGCGACAACGCCGACGCGCGAGCCCGGCGCAGAGGCACCCACGACTGCCAGCACTGTGGATGCTACTCAACTGGAGACTTCAACTGCGACCTGTTCGTGATCTTCTGACGGCGCAGCGCCCGGCATTCGGACGCGATTCCCCTGCCATTCCTCCGTCAACGACGGCTTCTCCTCCGCCCACAACGGCGATGCCACACAGGAGAAAAGTCCCGGTAGGAACCGCACCGGGGCGGGCCCGGAAACATCAGCGGGTGACAAGGATCACGGTGTCGCTGCGGACACAATTGGCCTGGTCATGACCTACCTCGAGATCTTTCCGTGACCCACAGGTGGCCCAACACCTTCAACCGTGCGGTCGCAGGGTAAGCCGCGCGTTCGTACCCTCTACCCCTCGAACGCACGACCCAAGGTACGAACGCGACGACGAGGCCCCGCCCGCTGTCTTACAGGTGGGCGGTGCGGGCGAGGTCGAGGCTCAGGGTGACGTGCGCACCGGGAGCGTGGGGCGCTGGGTCAGGGCGGTGGCACGGGCCGACTCACGCGCAGCCGCAGCATCGGTGCCGACACCGGTCTTCTGCCTTCCCGGCCGGCCCAGCCGGCTCGGCGAGGCCGCCTCGGGGTCGAGCTCGACCTCGACCTCCCACAGCCGCGGCGCAGTCGCGAGGCCAGCACGGTGGCCGGCAGGGTCTCCGGTGTCGCAGGCATCTCCGTCTCGCGGACCCGCCCCGCAGCTCCGGCTCCCACACGGCCTCTTCCACGACGCGCAGCGCGCCGGGGGCAGAGCGAGCTCGCCGACGACGTCGAAGCCCAGGAACCGCGCCACCTTTGCTGCTTCCGGGGTCGGCCCCACAGGCGCTGGGGGTATCCAGGCGCAGAAGGCGACCGGCTCCATGACGCCGACCCGGTCGGCCACGGTCATGGCCTCGTCCTGGTCGTGGGTGACGTAGAGCGCCGTGGTGCCGCCCCTGACGCAGGATGGTGCGCACGTCGGTGGCCGAGCTGCTCGCGCAGGGGCCCGGTCCAGGGCGGACAGGGGCTCGTCGAGGCAGGGAGCCTCGGCGCCGGGGCCAGCGCCCGGGCCAGCGCCACCCGCTGGGCCTGCCCGCCGGACAGGGTCGTCGCGCCGCCGCTCGAAGCCGGGCAGGCCGACGAGCTCGAGCATCTCGCGCACCCGTTCACTGCGCTGGGCACGCGGCAGGCCGGTGAGCCCGTAGGCGATGTTGCTGCCGACGTCGCGGTGCTCGAAGAGCTGGCCGTCCTGGAACATGAGGCCGAAGCCGCTTGTGGACGGGCACGCGCACCATGCTCCGCCCGTCCCAGGCGACCTCGCCGGCGGCCACGTCCTCCAGACCGGCCACCGCCCGCAGCAGGGAGGACTTGCCCGAGCCCGAGGCCCCAGGAGGGCGACGACCTCGCCGGCGGCCACCTCCAGGTCGACGCCGTCGACGGCGCGCAGGTCCCCGTAGGTCACCGCGAGCCCTGCGCACCGACAGGCCCGCAGTAGCGCTGGTGTCACTGGTAGTCGGGCTCATGGCCGCTCGCCTCCGTCCGTCCTGGGCCCGCGAGCCCGGGCCGTCTCGTTGTTCTCGCCTGTGGTACCCGCCGAGTGCCAGCCGGTCTCCGCGGAGGCTGCGCGCTGCGGGGCCGGCTGATGCGCCGACGCCCTGCCCGACCTCGACATCGCACCCGCGCGCCCGCCCGCCCGGGGGCCGAGCCGGGTCTGGAGCCACTCGCAGCCGAGCATGACGGCGGCGCTGCCCACCGCCAGGACCACGCCCCTCGGCCAGCGCCATCCCCTGGTTCTGGGAGCCGGGGCTGCCGATGAGCCGGTAGACGACCACCGGCAGCGTCGGCTCCTGGGGGCGGGCCAGGAACGACGTCGCCCTGAACTCCCCAGCGACGTCGCCAGGGCGAAGCCGGCCGCCAGCCCGCCGGCTCGCAGCAGCTGGGGACCGTCCACGGTCAGCAGCACGCGGCCGGGCCCGCCCCCAGGGCGGAGGCCGCCTCGCGCTGGCGCGGGTCGATGGCGCGCAGCGCCGGCAGCAGGGTGCGCACCACGAGCGGGACGGCCACGACCGCCTGCGCCAGCGGCAGGATCCACCAGGAGCGGGTCAGAGCCAGCGGCGGGCGCGCCAGGGTGATGAGGAAGCCGAAGCCGACCGTCACGGCGGAGACGCCCAGCGGCAGCATGAAGGCGGCGTCGAGCCCGGTGATGACCCGGGCCAGCGCCCGGCTGCGGGGTCGGCGCGAGACGACCAGGGCACACCGCCACTCCCAGGGTCAGGGCGATGGCCGCGCCGCCACGGCCACGCTCAGCGAGTTCGCCGCCGCCTCCCACACGGTCACGAGCAGGGCGCTGCGCCCGCCGGTCGTGCCCAGGTCGGTGTAGCTGGCCAGCGTCCACGGCGCCGTCGCGCTGCAGGGAGCGCGCCACCAGCACCGCCATCGGCGCCACCAGCAGCCCCTGACCGTGACCGCGGTGACCGCGAGCGCGGGGGCGTCGGCCGCGCGCAGCCGGGGGCGGGCACCTCGGTGCGCAGGCGCAGGCGCGTCTGGAGACGGCGCGCGCACGCTCGGCCACCCACAGGGGCCAGGGCGATGACGCCGAGCTGGACGACGGACAGGACGGCGCGCGCCCCGCAGGTCGAGGTACTGGGTGGTCAGCCGGTAGATCTCGGTCTCGATGGTGCTCGATGCCCCACCCCGCCCGAGCACGAGGACCACCCCCGTAGGCGGTGGCGCAGAACAGGAAGGTCAGGGAGGCCGCCGAGGCGATGGCGGGGGCCAGGGCGGGCAGGGTGACGGTGCGCGAGGCCCGCCATCGGCGAGGCCCCCAGCGCCCGGGCGGGCCTCCACGGCGCGCGGGTCGAGCCGCGACCACATGGTGCCCCACGGTGCGCACCACGAGCCCGTAGCTGAAGAAGACGAGGCGCGGCCACGACCGCCGTCAGGGTCCCGTCCAGGCCGCAGGGCGCCTCCCAGCGGGACCGCCGCGTGGTGACCAGGGCGTGGAAGGCGACGCCGACGACGACGCTGGGCAGCACGAAGGCACGGTCACCACGCCGCGCAGCAGGGTCGCGGCCGGGGAAGCGCGCGCCGTAGAGGACGAGGGCCCTGGGGATGCCGAGGGCCACGCACACGGCGGTGCCGAGTACCGCCTGGGAGAGGGTCTGCGTGAGGATCCGCCAGGTGCGCTCGCGGGCCAGGACCTCGCCGAAGCCGCTCAGGTCCAGGGCGCCGTCGGGGGCGAGGCCGCGGCCCATGAGGCGTGGCCACGGGCCAGGCGAAGAAGACCGCCAGGAAGGCCAGCGGGCCGACGACGGCCAGGGTCCAGCGGCGCGCTCGCCCCAGCCGAGGCTGGGGCCGCCGGCGCGTCGGGCAACGGCGGCGGCGGTCTTCTCGCCCGGCGTGCTCACTGCCGACGGCCTCGGTCCAGGTGTTCAGCCACTCCTCGCGGTGCGTGGTGATCTCCTTGGGGTCGACCTTCACCGGCGACTTCGACAGCTGCCCGAACTTGGTGAGGGCCTCGGGCAGGGCGGCGTCGGGCAGGACCGGGTACATGTACATCTGGCCGGGGATGTCCTCCTGGACGGCCTTGGAGAGCATCCACTCCACGAAGGCCTGCCTCCTCGGGTTGGCGGCGCCTTGAGGACCCCGGCGTACTCGACCCTGGCGGAAGGCCGTGTCCAGCAGGGCGGAGGTGGAACTGGAGCTCTTGTCCTGGAGACCGTGAAGGAGGGCGAGGAGGCGTAGGAGACGACGATGGGATAGGGTGCCCTGCCGCTGCCGGAGAAGTCGTCCGTAGGCGGCGCTCAGTCCTCGGCGATCCGGGCGCCGTTGGCCGTGACTGCTTCCAGTAGCTGCCGAAGGAGCTGGCGCTGGCGGCTGATGGCCAGCAGCCAGGCTATGCCGGGCGAGGAGCTCGTGGGGTTGATGGCCACGAGCAGGCCCTTTGTACTCCGGCTTGGTGAGGTCTCGAAGGTGGCCGGGGCGGGAGGGCCCTTGCCGGTGAAGTAGCCGGTGTCGATGTTGAGGCAGACGTCGCCGACGTCGATGGGCGCGAGGGCCGGGGTGTCGGCGACGACGTAGCCTCGGCGCCCTTGGGCAGGGTGACGGTGGCGGATGTCGATGAGCGCCCTGGTCGAGGGCGCGTGGCAGGAATGTTGTCGATGCCGAAGACGGCGTCGCTCAGGGGGCGTCCTGGTCAGGAGCGAGCTTGTTGACCAGGGCGCCGGCGTCCCCCGGAGGTGGCGACCTTGAGGGTGTAGCCGGTCTCGGAGGTGAAGGCCTTCTGGAGGTCCTCCGAGACGTGGAAGGAGTCGGGTGACGACGGTGACGGTCTTGAGTCGGCCTGGGAGCCGGCCTTCTGCCTTTTGCCGCAGGCGGCCAGGCTCAGGCCGACGGCGCCGGCGGCGGTTCCGGCGAGCAGGCGCGGCGGCTGAGGGCCGGGAGGGGCCGGCCAGCGGCAGGGTGGACTGGATGCTCATGTGTGCCTCCTGGATGGTTCTCCGAGGCCCGACGCCGTCTGCGGCGCGCCGGGAGATGGTCTCGACTTTCGCCGGTACCAACCGGGCAGGTCTGAGGGTCTGCGGGCTTCCGCACTCTCAGCGCCGTCGGCGGCGGTCCATCAGCCAGTGCGGCCGGGCCGACAACGAGGCGCCCTGTCGTTGCAGGTCAACTGTAGTTCGAGGGCCACCGTCGACACGCAACTCCGCGCCCTGCACCACGAAACCCATCGCCCTGGCGCACCACCTCCCTGCGTCACCCTCCCGCACGGGACCGGCAGCCGGCAACTTGAGCCGTCCCATTGGGACCCACCGACCTCACGTCTATGACGCTGGAGCTTGGGTTGGCGCTGACCTCGGCCGCGACGGGAGAGCGGATCCACTGGGGATCCCGTCCAGCAGACGGAAGGTCGTCACCCGTTCCGGCCAGGAAGCCGTGCCTTGCGACGCTGGCGATCGAGAGCATCAATGGCAGGCGGAAGGCGGCATCCCATCCCCGGCGAGCAGCGCCGGTAGTCGCCCAGGCTCATGTCCCCACCGCAGGCCAGGCGGTCTGCGATGTCGGCGACGATCACCGTACGGTTTCCCACCAGTTCGTAAACCTCCCTTGTGCCCCGCCCTGGGTCTCTGAGAACTGAGGCGGCCGCGCGAGCCAGATCCCGCCGCGCCACCGCAGCACGGCTCCGTCTCCCAGCGGGGACACGATTCTCAGCGCTTCCCTTGCTCTCCCACGACAGTGGGGCTGGAGAATCTCGGCGAGACGCCGCTGCGCAGAATGGTCCATGTCATACCGCTGACCAGCGATGATTCGCTCGGTGACCCGGTGCGGCAGCGCCATCGATAGTGGTCGCCCGCGCCAGTGAGGCTCGTGTAGACGAGGTGAGAGACGCCATCGCGTTCCGCGACCTCAACAGCGACGCGGTTGAAGGCGATCCCGCCGGTCGTCCTCCTGCAGCCCGGCGGACACCAGCAGCAGGTGTCGACGCCGGTGAAGTCCAGGCTGTCCGGGGCGCTGAAGTCGACATGCCGTTGCCTCGCCGACGGCGTGCGGGCTGCGCCCACCGCCGGAATGCCACGAGCGCGCAGCTCCGCCAGGACGGCCGAGGAGAACCGTCCGCTCGCACCGGTCACCATCGACGCGAGTAGGCTCCTTCAGACTCAACCGCGCCCGGCGTCCGGCTCCCGCAGCCAGCGGCGCTCTGCAGCATGAGCCTGAGGCATCGTGCACGCACCTACAAGGGAGGCAGTTTTTGTCACCGACGCACAGCGATGTGACCATCGGCGATCCCTGATCCGGTGCCTCTGGGAGCGCTCGCACCTGGCGCGACCGCGAGGATCCTGGCATCCGGAGCGGTCCACGACCTACTGGGAGACAGTGGTCCCTGCTGGTCATCGTGAGCTGACGCATGGTCCGCTGCGCTTCCGGCAGCTGCAGCGCGCCGTCGGCGGAATCTCGCAGCGAATGCTCACCCTGACGGTGCGGCGTCTGGAGCGCGATGGGCTGCTGGACCGCACGGTCTACCCCACGGTTCCCGCCCAGGTCGACTACCGGCTCACCGAGATGGGGGCGAGTCTGACGCACCTGCTGAGGTCTCGGGCCGACTGGTCCTTGCGCACCGGGAGGACACTCGCCCAGGCCCAGACCGACTACGACCGCGCCCACCCGGGCAGGCCCATGCGTTAGATCATGGCGCGAGCCTCCCGCGCGGCGGGTACCCCGATCTCACCCCAGGGAGGAGCCGCGCCGCGACCTCGTCCGCAGGGCTGGAGGCCGTCTCCCACGAATCATCACCGCCCTCGCTCACCGTGAGTGCCGGCTCGCCGGCACCCATCACCGCGCCAGCCAAGCGCCTCCACCTCCGCAATCCCAGACACCACGGAAGACCCACACCCGCAGGCACCCCGGTCTCCCCTGCTCCACTGATCGACGCTCGCGCTGGCCCCTGTGGTGGGGGCTCAGCTCTCGCGACGCCGCGACGACCGCCGGCTGCGCAACGGAATTCTGTTCCTGCTCCTGGCCGGTACCGCGGAGAACCTGCCCATCTCGCCCCACTCATCCCCGCCTCAAGGTCCCGGTGGACTGGGCATCGCCGTCTTCCTGCTCATCGCCCTCATGCCGTTCCTGCTCATGTTCAACGGCGTCGTCCTCATCCGCCGCGAAGGGCGGCGGATGAGCAACCTGCTGTGCCTGGCGGCCGGTCTGGCTTCATCGCCGCACCGATGGCCGCCGCGCCGCCCTCGTGGCCACTCGCCAACCCCTGGGCCCTCCTGGTCGCCGCTCCATGTTCTGCGCCTGCGCCTACCAGGTGTCTTCCTCCTCATCTTCACCGTCGACGGTGTGCAGCGGATCTGGGGCGGGCGCCGGACTCGTGCCGCACCCTCGACGTCGTCGTGGTCCGCGGCGCCGGGCTCATCAACGGAAGGTCGGGCCGCTGGGCCTGCGGATCGCGGCGGCATCGACGCCTGGCGCGAGAGGAGGCCCTCCGCCCAGGCGTACCCACTGCTGGTCATGAGCGGTGGACAGCGTCGATGAGCCGATCAGCGAGGCGCGTGCCATGGCCGACTACGCGATCGCCCGCAGCATCCTGCCCGAGCGGATCCTCCGGAGGACCTCTCGACGACGACCCGCACGAATATCTCCTGCACCCGTGACCCGGCTGAGCGCGGTACGGGTCGACCCGCAGGTGCTGCTGGCGACGAGCTTCCACGCGGTGCGCACCGCGATCCTGGCCTCCATGACGTGCGGTGCGGTGGGCGCGTGGCGCGCACGCGCGCCTGGTTCTACATCGTCAACGCCTGGCTGCGCGAGTACGTTGCCGTGCTGACTCTACCGGCGCTGCACCGCCCCTGCCTGCGGTGCCGTCGCCGGGCCCCTGCCGTGCTGTATGGCGCGTGTTGGGCCCTCGGCGCCCAGAGAGGGCCTATCGGCCGAAAGGCGCCACGCGGGCGGACACTGGCTGCGCCGTCGGCCCGTACGGGCAGATCGGGGCGGAACGGACTGACACCATCGGTCCGCCGCCAGCACGCAGGCACCCACGACACCGCCCGGCGGGCGCAAGGAGGACCTCAATGAGCGCACAGGACCCCCGCGAGATCGACCAGATCACCGACTTCATGTGGAAGGCGACCGTGCCGCGCCACGCTCGTCTCCGGGTTCGTGCGTGAGCCGAGAAGGTCGTAGCGCCTCGGCTGGCGGAGGTGGTCTCCGCAAGCCGGCCCTGCGTGAGGAAGACCAGCTCCTCAACTACAAGCTGGCTGAGATCGTCACCTTCGCCATCATCTCCGGAGCCACCGTCACCCTGCGTGAGCTCCGGACCGCGCCAGGCCGCCGGGCGGTACAGCGCCCGCCGCCCTGACTCCCCTACGCGCAGCGCGCCATCAGCGCCTGGAGGACTCCCGTCCGTGCCGGCATCTGACGGGTCGGGCACACTGCGGTCCCGTGTCACTGATTGGCGACTTTTTCCCGCCTGAGCAACGGGCTGTTCGCGAGGGCCTCCGGCACACTCGACACCAGCTAGCATCTGTCGTCAGAGTCGTGCCGTCTCGAGGTTCCTGTCGAGCTCACGGCAGTCGGCCGCGCCTCGAGAGTCGCCAATCGTGACACTCTCTCCTCCGTCGCGCTCAGCTGGTGGTCTGGACACCTCCCACCCTCACCCGCCCGGTCATCACGGCTCGGCCCGCCCCCGCAGGGCTGACGAGCGCCAACGGTGCCGCGCAGGCGACCCTCCGGGGCGCCACCGGCCCACCTCCCAGCGCTTCCGCCTTTGCCTTCGGAGACCCGAGGAAGCGCACCGATGAGTGCCGTGCAGATCGTCTGTGTCGTCATCGCCGTCATCGCCACGACGATCGGTACCGCAGCTCGCACGTGCCCAGTTCTCACCATGGCGCCCGCATGGCCGTGGGGGCGCGCGCCGTCATGCCGGAGCGCCTGCGCCCGGTCGGTCGGCGCCCGGTGCCCACGCTGCGTGCGCCCAGGCCACACTCGCCTCGCGCGGGCCGCCCTCATCACGCCGCCCACCGGCTGGCCGCGGTGTCCTTCCTGCTGCTGTTCCTCACGCCGCGCCGGCCACGGGCAGGTCCTGCGGCTGACTTCGCGCCGCTGCCGCTCATCAAGCACGCCGCCTGCGTGGCCGATCGTCGAGCCTCACTCGCCTGGCTGTTCCACGTTCGACCGTGCTGACGACCCTGCGCTGGCGCCTCGACCTGCCGGCCGGGCCGCCCCGCCCTACGCGGACCCGACGGCGCAGCGTCCGCGCACTCGCGCCCGCCGGCCTCGACGTCGGCCCGTGGGCGAAGTTCGTCGAGGCCACCATCATCGGCGTGGTCGCCTGCGTGCTGGCGCCGCGGATGCTGGAGCACGCTTTCCTCACCGCCTCCCTGACCCGGCGCAGCGGGCCCTGGCCTCCTGACGCACTTCCCGCCGACGGCCTGGACCGGCCCGCCTCGCGGAGCGCCGGCGCCCTGACCAACGCGCGATCCCTCGTCGTCGCCACCATCATAGGTGGTGCCGTCGACGACCTGAGCCCGTCGTCGGGCCCGCAGCCCGGGATGAGCGTGGCAGCACCGGTTCCCGCGATCCTCAACGTCTACAAGCAGCGCCAAGTGAGGTGTGGACTTTGGTTCAAGGCTCCTGGGCCTGCTCTCCAGGCCGCTCATGGTCGGCTGACGAGCCCCTCGACCGAGGCCAGCATGGACGCGCTGGAGGAGGCCATGGAGGCAGCTGACTCGGTGAGGGGCCCTGAGGTGCCTGGGCGTGGGCTGCACTCGAGGACTTCTACCTGGAAGGCGCCCGCTGGACTTCTCCACCTGCACCGAGTGCGTCGCGCTGCCAGGACCTGTGCCCGGCGTAGCACCGCGCAAGCCCTGTCAAGCTGTTTCCGCCGCGAGGCTGCGCGGACTCACTCGACGCGGCGGCCGCCCCTCACGCGGGCCGCGTGAGCGCCCTGCTCGGAGCCCGACGACGTCACCGAGGATGGTGGCCTCCCGCCCGACCTCCTCCGGCGGGCTGGTCGGCGCGCTGCCGCATGCACGCACGGGCCTGGCACGCGAGAACACCAACCCGCCTGGAGCCGCACCGCCCACACCGGCGACGTGTGCTCGCGCGCGCTGCTGGGTCGCGCCAAGGCGGCCCCCACCGAGACGGGCGTGGCCACGCGCATGAGCGCCCGCCGGGGAGGTCATCCCGCCGACGTCCTGCAGCCTGCACCACCTGCGTGGGCCTGCGTGGACCAGTGCCCGGTGGACATCGAGCACGTCGACCACGTCGTCGACGTGCGCTGCCAGCCAGCAGGTGCTCGCGGAGTCGGCCTCCCAAGGAGCTCGGCGGCATGTTCCGCAAGATGGAGTCCAAGGAACCCGTAGCCGCCGGCCTCGCAGCGCACGGACTCGGGCCAAGAACCTGGACGAGGTGCCGGTCATCGGCGACGACGCCGAGACGCCGCGGACGCCGACTACCTGTTCTAAGCCGGCTGCGCCGGGCGCCTAGCGAGGACCGCCAAGAAGACGACGCGGCGGTGGCCGAGCCGCTGCACACTGCGTGGGTGAGCTCATCGCGGTCCTCGGCGACGCCGGAGACCCGCACTGGCAGACTCCGGCCTGGCGCGCCGGCAACGAGATCCCTCTACCAGATGCTCAGCCGCGCAGAAACGTGGAGACCCGTGAGGCCGGGCGCAGAGGTGATCGTGGTGACCTGCGCGCACTGCTCAACACGATCCTCGCGGGAGGCACTCTGCAGATCGCCACGAGGTCGTCCACTCAACACCCAGCTCGCTCAACCGCTGTGCGCGAGGGGGCGGCTGCGCTGCCGTCACGCAGGCCACGGGCGGTCTCGATCGGTGTCCGACGCCCCACCTGCTTCCTGGCCCCGACGCGCTGACACCCGTCCTCCGGGGGAGCAGCGACTCACGGCTGGGGACACCTGACAGAGAGCACGGAGACCACTGCACCTCAGGCCGAGACCCTCGGCGGCGCCGTCGACCGAGAGGCAGCCGGTCAGCAGGCGAGCCGCACATCCTGACGGTCACCCACCACGACGCCCGCCACCTGGGCCGCCACAACCAGGTCTCATCTCCCCGCCGCAAGCGAGCTGCTGGAGGCGACCGGCGCGACCACGGTGAGATGCTGCGCAGCCACGAGCGGGCCCGCCGCGGGGGCGGTGCGCGGGCGGAGGAGACCATCGACGCGCATCGCCGCGGAGCGCCTCGCGCGAGGCCATCGGCACCGGCGCGCAGGTCAATCGCCACCGCCCGCCTTCTGCACCACGATGCTCCTGACGGCGGCCGCCTGAGGGCGCGGGACGTGCGGGCACTGTGCTTGACGGGCCACATGCTGCAGGCCGTGCGCCGCGGCGGGAGAAGTGCGTATCCGGCCCGCCACCTGCCGGGAGAGACGGCGCTTGCGCCCGCAGGCCTTCCCAGCGCGCTTTCAGACGCCTCACGGATGCGGCGCTCGTGACCGGCTGGCGAGCTCGTAGAGGGCTGGTCGCTCAACGCCGTCGGGGCAGGTAGTCCGGCGCCGGAGAAGGTCGCCGAGACTCCAGCCTGAAGACCAGTGCCGCAGTGCGGGTCGGCTGTGAGCCGGGCGACGTCGTCTTGGACCGCAGCCCGGCGGACCCTACAGAATGATCGAGGACAGGCGGGCCGGAGGCGACTACGCGCGTGTGCGGTCGAGGGCGCGAGCAGATGGTCCCACTGCCGACGACGTCAAGCAGCGCGGACGCAGGCCGGCCGGCCAGCGGGCGGTCGCTTCGACGAGGCCGGAGCTTTACCGGGACCGGCGGCATCGAGCAACGAGGGCGAGTCCAGCTCACGCGCGAACGAGCCGCCCTCGAGCGCAGGACCTGGCGGTGACATCAATCACCGGCTGCACGCTGTCCGACTCTCCGCCCGCACCAATCTCTGATCGGTCCATCAGCGAGGTCGTACAAACAGTGCCGCTTGCACCCTTCATAGATATCATTTTGCTAACTGCAAGGAGGTTCTCATGTCCACGTCCCCCGTTCCGCCCACTCGAGTCCCCCACCGCCGCTCCCACCGACGCCTTGACCAGTCCGTCAACGCCCCCAAGCACTCTCCAGCCGCGTCGACATCACGGGAGAAGCCGGCCCGGCCGCGGGCTCCGGGCCCCGCCTTCCTCGCTATGCTCTCCTCATCCTGGCGCTCACCGCCGGATCGATCACCCTCTCATCGTCGGCGGCGCTCGCCGCCGACGCGGGCGAGCTGGAGCCGTACTGCGCATCGTCGCCGGGAGCGTCGGGCCTCATCGCCTCCTCGCTGTTCAGCAGCTTCACCGTCGTGGTGCCCGGGGCAGACCAGCGTCCGTCAGTTCCTCGGCCGCCACATCGGCACCGTACGCCACACAGGGTCTCGTGCTCGTTCCGCCGCCGACCACCGGCAGAAGGTCTCCATCAAGGTCCACAACTTCGAGACCCAGCGAGCTCCGGGTCAACGACCTGGACGGCAACCCTCGTCAACATCGCCGCCATCGTCGTGTGGCAGGTGGCCGACACCGCCCGCGCCGTCTTCGCCGTCGAGGCCTACGAGCAGTTCATCAGGCCCGGGCCGAGTCCGCGCTGCGCCACGTGGCCACCACCCACCCCTACGCCGACGAGCCGGGCCCGGGCGAGACCTCGCTGCGCGGCGGCACGGACGTCGTCTCCGCCGAGCTGGCGGCCGAGGTCGCGGCCCGGGTGGCGCTGGCCGGCCTGGAGATCGTCGAGGTTCGCATCTCCTCGCTGGCCTACGCCCCCGAGATCGCCCAGGCGATGCTCCAGCGTCAGCAGGCCGGCGCCGTCATCGCGGCCCGCGAGCAGATCGTCGAGGGCGCCGTCACCATGGTCGACCAGGCCCTCAGCGCCTCGAGGCGCGACGACATCGTCACCATGGACGAGGAGCGCCGCGCTCAGATGGTCTCCAACCTCCTGGTAGTGCTCTGCTCCGACCAGCGCACCCAGCCCGTCGTCAACACCGGATCCCTCTACGCTTGAGCCGTGGCCGGTAAAGAGCGCAAGCAGGTCCTGCTCCGGCTGGACCCCGCCGTCCACGCGGCCATCGCCAAGTGGGCGGCGGACGACCTGCGCTCGGTCAACGCCCAGATCGAGGTCTTCTGCGCCGCGCGCTCGACGACGCCGGACGCGGCGTCAGGCCGCCCCCATGCGCGGAGGGGCGGCCGCGCAAGGACGGCGGGGAGGATGGCATGAGCACTGCGCCGCCGAGCTGCGCGACGGGCCGTCGACCCTGCCGCGGCCAGCAGAGTACGAGACGGCCACCGCAGCCGGGGCTCGAGGTGCCCGGTCCGACGTACCTGCAGGCCGGGCGGGACAATTCCCGCCATCGGGCTGACAGGGTCCCGCCACCCAGGGGAGACTACGAGGTGAGCGGCCCCACTGCCGATCCCCGCACCACGGGGCCGTACGCGACACGACCGGCAGGGACCGGCGGCGTCCCACCAAGGCGCCTCCACTCGGGAGGACACCACCATGACCTTCACCTACACGCTCACCTGCACACTCGACACCACCGCGGCCCTCCCGCCCGTGGCCGGCAGCGAGGAGCAGCGCGCCTACTGGGTCACCCCCACCATCCTGGCGTGGCCGCTGTCGCTGCTGCCCAGGGGGATGGACCGCGAGGTCGTCGTCACCGACGCCGGCGACCCCTCCCCGGCTCCGGCCTCGCCCTGCGTCTCATCACGGCGCCCGACGGCGGCGCCGCGGCCGTCCACGGCCGGATCCTGGGCGCGGACGGCATGCCCTCCCCGACGCTCACGCCCCTGCGCATCGTCGGGAACCTGCCCGGCGAGGTCCTCGCCGCGCACCCGAACCTGGAGGGCTACATCGCCCTGAGCGCGACCGACGCCGCCGGCACGCCCCTGCTCGACGACGGCGCCGTCGCCTCCGCCCTGACCGGCCAGGTCGCCATCGCCCAGTACGTCGGGGCCCCGAACCCCACCGAGGCCGCCGACATCAGCGGCGCCCACCTCGACGCCTTCACCGGGGTGCAGACCGCCATCCTCCTGGATCACCTCTACGCCGGGGCCGCCACCCGCGCCGAGCTGGGCGTCACCTTCACCGGCAGCTGCCCCTCCTTCGCCCTGTGGGCACCCACCGCTCAGGCCGTCACCCTCCTGACCTGGGAGACCGGCGACCCACTGGGCTCGGTGCCCGAGGTCCCCGGCCCACCGAGACGCACTCCAGCCACCCGCTCGGGCGACGGCCGCTGGGTCGTCGCCAACCGGCCCGACTCCCCGGCCGACACCACCACGAGCACCCCCGGCACGAGCCGGCCCGACGCCCCCATCACTGCCGGCTGCCAGTACCTGTGGGAGGTGCGGGTCTACGTGCCCTCCACTCGGCGTGTGGAGACCAACGTCGTCACCGACCCCTACTCAACGGCGCTGACGACGGACTCGACCCGCTCGGTCGCCGTCGACCTGGCCGACCGGCGCCTGGCCCCCGAGCGGTGGGCCGCCACCCGGGCGCCGGCGGTGCGCAACGACTCGGCCCGCAGCATCTACGAGCTCCACCTGCGGGACTTCTCCGCCGCCGACGGCACCGTCCCGCCCGAGCTGCGCGGCACCTACCGGGCCTTCACGGTGGCCGGCTCGGCGGGCGTGCACCACCTGGCCGAGCTGGCCCGGGCCGGCATGAACACGATCCACCTGCTGCCCACCTTCGACATCGCCACCATCCCCGAGCACCGCGGCTCCCAGCGCTCCCCGAGCATCCCCGCCGGCGCGCACCCGGCCTCGGCCGACCAGCAGGCCGCCATCGCGGAGGTGGCCGACGACGACGCCTACAACTGGGGCTACGACCCGCTCCACTGGGGCGCCCCCGAGGGCTCCTACGCGACCGAGGGCCACCAGGACGGCGGGGCGCGCGTCGTCGAGTTCCGCGAGATGGTGGGGGCCCTGCACGACCTGGGCCTCCCAGGTGGTCCTCGACCAGGTCTACAATCACACGGCCGCCTGCGGTCAGGACCCGCGCAGCGTCCTGGACCGGGTGGTGCCGGGCTACTACCACCGGCTCGACGCCGTGGGACGGGTGACGAGCTCGACCTGCTGCGCCAACACGGCCACGGAGAACGCCCTGTGCGCACGCCTCATGGTCGACTCGGTGGTGCGCTGGGCGCGCTGGTACCGGGTCGACGGCTTCCGCTTCGACCTCATGGGCCACCACCCGCGCGCCGTCATGGAGCGCGTGCGGGCGGCCCTGGACGAGCTGACGCTGGAGGCCGACGGCGTCGACGGCCGCTCCATCTACTTGTACGGGGAGGGCTGGAACTTCGGGGAGGTCGCGGGCAACGCCCTGTTCGTGCAGGCCACCCAGGGGCAGCTCGACGGCACCGGGATCGGCGCCTTCAACGACCGCCTGCGCGACGCGGTCCACGGCGGGGGCGCCTTCGACTCCGACCACCGCGTCTTCCAGGGCTTCGGCACCGGTCTGCTCACTCAGCCCAGCGGCCTGGACCACCGCGGCTGGAACGAGCAGTCGGCGGACCTGGCGCACCGCACCGACCTGGTGCGCCTGGGGCTGGCGGGCAACCTCAAGGACTACGTCATGACGATCTCGGACGGGACGGTGCGCCGCGGGATCGACCTCATCCACAACGGGGCGCCGGCGGCCTTCGCCTCCCACCCCCAGGAGAACGTCAACTACGTCGACGCCCACGACAACGAGACGCTCTACGACCTGCTGGCCTACAAGCTGCCCCAGGGCATGCCGGTGGCCGAGCGGGTGCGGATGAACACGGTGTGCCTGGCCACGGTGGCGCTGGCGCAGTCGCCGGCCTTCTGGAGCGCGGGCACTGAGCTGCTGCGCAGCAAGTCCCTGGACCGGGACTCCTACAACTCGGGGGACTGGTTCAACGCCATCGACTTCACGGGGCAGTCCAACGGCTTCGGGCGGGGCCTGCCACCGGCCAGCCGCAACGAGGCTCCTGGGCGATCCAGGGGCCGCTGCTGCAGGACGACTGGCTGCGGCCCTCGCCCGAGGAGATCGCGGCGGCCCGCTCCCAGGCCCTGGACCTGCTGCGGCTTCGCGCCTCGACGCCGCTGTTCAGCCTGGGCTCGGCCCGCCTCATCCAGGACAAGCTGAGCTTCCCGGGGGCGGGCTTCGGGGCACCGGCGGGGGTGATCGTCATGCTCATCGACGACACCCGGGGCGGGAGCGACGTGGACCCCGAGCTCGACGCCGTCCTGGTGGTCTTCAATGCCTCGGGTCAGACGCTCACCCAGCCGCTGCCCGAGCTGGCGGGCCGGGACTTCCGCCTCTCCCCCATCCAGGCCGAGGGCGGCGATGAGGTGGTGCGCCGCACCGGCTTCGACCGCACCAGCGGGACGATCTCGGTGCCCGCGCGCACCGTGGCCGTCCTGGTGCAGCGGCAGACGGCCTGAGTGCTCGCCCTCAGGCCCGGCCCAGGACGTCGTCGAGGTCGACGACGCCGCCGCGCAGGGCCAGCAGCACCAGCTGGACCCGGTCTCGGCAGCCGGTCTTGGACAGCAGGTGGCTCACGTGGGTCTTGACCGTGGGCATGGACAGCCACTCGCGGTCGCAGATCTCCTGATTGGTGAGCCCCAGAGCGATGAGCGCCAGGATCTCGCGCTCGCGCTGGGTGAGGGCTGCGACCTGCTGGGAGGCCTCGGCGGCCCGAACCACCTCGACCGAGTCCTCGGAGGCGTGACGTCCAGCGCCGTCCCCGGGAAGAACGCCGCTGACCCGCCCGGTGCGCACGGCGGTGAGCAGCCGGCGCGTGGGCCCCGGGGAGATGACGGAGTCGCCGTCGTGAACGGTGCGGATCGCGGCGATGAGGTCCTGGGGCGGGGTGTTCTTGAGCAGGAAGCCGGCTGCACCGGCCTCGATGGCACCCATGACGTAGCCGTCGGTGTCGAAGGTGGTCAGGATGACGACCCGTCCGGTGGTGCCGCGGGCCATGAGCTCGCGGGTCGCGGCGAGTCCGTCCAGCCCGGGCATCTGGACGTCGAGGAGGAGCACGTCGACGGGGTCGGCGTCATTGCGCCTGAGGGGCGTCGTTGCCGTCGACGGCGCGCCAGACGACCTCCATATCCGGCTGCGCCCCCAGCAGCATGGCCAGCCCCATGGTGAACAGCGGCTCATCATCGGCCAGACCCAGGCGGATCACAGGCACCTCCCCTTCCTGACATCAACTCACCGGAAGTATCCGCCCTTCAGGGTCGGCTTGTGCGGTTTTGTACTGACGAAGTGCCGACGACGCCCTGCGAGGTTCGCCATATGGGCGGAATCGGCTCTGACTCTGGAACAGAGGGGAACTCCACCGTCACCCGCCATCCGCTTTCGGGGGTGGGGCCGGCGGTGAAGGTGCCTCCGAGCTGGGCGACCCGGTCGCGCATACCGACGAGGCCGAAGCCGCGGTGCCTCGTGCCTTCGGAGACGCTCGCCGCGGGGCGGAGCGCAGTGGCCGACCCGGGCGGCACCTCCGCCGGCACGGCGTCCGTCTGCTCCCCGATGTCCTGACGATACAAACGGTCGTCGGTCCTCGGCGCAGGGTCCGTGTCTCCGGCCGGCGGCTCCGGGACCGGGGCGTTCTCGACGACGAGGACGACGAGGCCGGCCCCGGTGCGCAACGAGACGCTCGTGTCCGCCCCGGGGGCGTGGCGCAGCACGTTGGTCAGCGACTCCTGGACCACCCGGTGGAGGACCTGCGCCATAGTCGGCGGGATCTCACCATCCAGGTCGGTCTCCAGGGTGACGGGAAGTCCTGCGCGCTGCGCCTGACGCACCGGTTCGCGCACAAGCTCCAGGCGATCCTCGTGACCCGACGCCGCCACACCGTTTTGCAGCCAAAGGCACCGATGTCGGCATCGACAGTTTCGACGGTGCCGGTGGCCCCGGAACCGGTGTCGCTGTCGCTGCTGGTGCGGTCGTCAGGGTCAGCACCGGCATCGACGTCGGAACGCAGCATGTCGACCAGGGCATGCACCTCGTCGACGGAGCGGCGGGAGGTCTCCCCGATGACGGCCAGGGGCCTCGTCGGCGGCGGCCGGGTCAGTAGCCAGGATGGCGCGGGCGCCCTCAGCCTGCATGGCGATGACGGTGAGGCTGTGGCCCAGCAGGTCGTGGACGTCACGGGCGATGCGCTGCTGGGTCTCAATGACCGCGAGGCGCCGCTCGGCGGCCTGCTGCGCCTCGAGCACCGAGGCCCGCTCGAGGGCCCGGTTGTAGCGGTCGCGGCTGCGGCGCCGCGCAGCGCCGACGAAGGCCGTCACCATCGTCACCAGCCAGATATTGACGACGACGACCATCCGCGCCTCACCCGCGTGGATATAGCCACCGATGAGGTGGTACACGCGCGTTGTCGCCAGGCCCACGCCCACGAGCTCGAGGACGAGCGCCACCCAGCGCCATGGCGCCTCCAGGCGGGACTGCGTCGTCTCCACCGCGATCAAGCCGGTCACGACGAAGAAGGCGGAGAACTCCGTGAACAGCACCAGGTGCGCGCTCAGGCAGATGCCGGCCACCAGGACGAAGAGCAGCGGGGAGTGGCGCCGGACGACCAGAGCCAGGGCGCAGGCCCCCACCAGCAGGGAGTGGAGCACCGGCCCCGCCCCCTCGATGAGCCATGGAGCCGAGTCGGGCCGGCCGATGCACAGCAGGAAGAAGAAGGCCAGCGCGATGATGACGTCGGACGTCGTCGTCCACGAGGGCCGAGCGCAGGTCGCGCCAGGCGGCCGAGATCGAGCCCGCCGGGGGCACACGCCCGGCCGACGTCAGCGCGGGTGCCGCCGAGTCCGCCCGCGCCGCCTCGCGACCCAGCCGTTTTCTCATGCCTGAACCGTACCGTCGCGATCGCGAGCCCCAGGGGCGCCGCCGGGATTTCATACCCGGGTATGAGCCTCGCCATGTCACCGGTTCCAGAAGCAGACCACGGGCTGATGATCGCCCGACCCGGTACGAGCAGCCTTGTTCCCATGACGACTTCGCATCGCATCCCACCAGCGCCTTCAGCGCCGCCTCAGCCAGCCCGGACCGCCCCTCCGGTTCCCCTCCCGCAGGCCGGCGGACCGGACCCCGGAGCGGCGGCCTCCGACGCCGTCGTCCTCACCCACGACCTCACCAAGACCTTCGACAAGCGCACTGTCGTTGAGGGACTCAACCTCGTGGTGCCGCGCGGGAGCGTCTACGGCTTCCTGGGCCCCAACGGCTCGGGCAAGTCGACCACGATGAAGATGCTGCTGGGACTCCTGGCGCCCACGCGCGGGCGGATCAGCGTGCTCGGGCGGCCCTTCAGCCCCGCCACACGCGCCGAGATCATGTCACGCACCGGCTCCATGATCGAGAACCCGCCCGGCTACGGCCATCTCACGGGCGCGGAGAACATGCGGATCGCGGCGAAGATGCAGGGACTGAGCGAGCGGCAGGTCAGCCGCGCCCTGGCGCTCGTACGTCTGACCGAGCACAAGGACCGCCTGGTGCGCACCTACTCACTGGGCATGAAGCAGCGCCTCGGCATCGCGCTGGCGCTGGCCCGGGAGCCCGAGCTGCTCATCCTCGATGAGCCCACCAACGGCCTGGACCCGGCCGGTATCGAGGAGGTGCGCCGGCTGCTGGTCGAGCTCTCCGACGAGGGCGTCACCGTCATGGTCTCCAGCCACCTGCTCGACGAGATCGACCGCATGGCCTCCACACTCGGCATCCTGTCGGCCGGCCGCCTCGTCTTCCAGGGCACGCGCGCCGAGCTCATGGAGCGCTCGGTACCGGACGTTCTTGTCGTCACCCCGACACCGCAAGCCGTCCTGAACCCTCAGATCCTGGCCGGGCTCGTGCCGGCTCAGGCTCCCGGCGCGTCCGGTCAGCCGAGCGGTCCGGCACTGGTGCCGCAGGGCGTGCGCATTCCGGGGATGTCGAAGGAGGCGGTCGCCGAGCTCATCAACCGGCTGGTGACTGCCGGCGTCGAGCTGCACGAGGTGCGGCGCGAGGCCCAGAGCCTCGAGGACGTCTTCATGGACCTCACCGGCCGGGGAGGTGTGCTGTGACGACCAGCAACGCACTCTCGTCAGCACCCGCCGTCGTTGCTCCGACGTCGGCTCACCGCTCGCCGAGTTCCCAAACCTCATCCGCACCTGGCTTCCTGACGGCCGTGGGCGTCGAGATCCTCAAGATGCGTCGGCTGCGCACGCCCTTGATCACGACGCTGATCGTCGGCACATCGGCGGCTTTGTGCAGCATGAACCTGTTCAGCACATCGTTCACGGCCTTCCTCCACGACCCGAGTGCGATGCCGTGGGCACGGCTGTTACTGATGACGTGCTTTTACAACGCGATGATCGGGCCGATCCTCGTCTCGGTGCTCGCCAGTCGGCAGACGGATATCGAGCACACCGGCTCCGGCTGGAACCTGGCCGCCACCTCCGGCCTGACACCGGGGACCCTGTGCCGGGCCAAGCTCGCGGCTCTGTCACTCCTCATCGTCCCAGCCGTGACGGTTCAGAGTCTGGGCATCATCATGCTCGCCCGTTTCAGAGGACTGTCGGTAGCGCTCGATGTCGGCCCCTGGGCCACCTACACGACCCTCCTCATCTGCGTGGACCTGGCCACGTGCGCCTACTTCCTGTGGCTCGCAGCCGTGGTGGAGAACCAGCTGATCGTCATGAGCACAGGATTGCTCAGTGGCTTCATCGGAATCTTCACCCTGCTCGTACCACCGGAGATAGTCCGATGGACCCCTTGGGGGTACTACGCCCTCATCACTCCCGCCGCCAGGAGCGCCTCCACAGGCTCTCAAACGACCGTCACATACATTGACGTCCCGGCGAGGTGGATCGCCGGATTCCTCATCCTGACGGCCCTCATATTCACCGTTGTCACCCATCGGCTCAACAGGATCGAGAGGTAGCCCCCGTGAGCACTCCTGCACGTACCCCCGCCACGGCCCGCAGCGCGGGCAACGGTGGTTTCCCGTCCCTGCTGGCCGCCGAGATCATCAAGCTCAAGCGCTCCTCGGTGTGGGTGGTAGCCGTCCTGCTGCCGCTGCTCGCAGTTGTCACCGGCACCTTCAACTTCTACCGAAATCAGGGGTTCTTCTCCGCGGAATGGGGAGTTCTGACATCCCAGATATCCTTGTTCTACTCGATGTTCTTCTGCTCGCTGGGTGTGGCCCTGCTGGCCTCCGCCGCCTGGCGGATGGAGCACCGGGGCACGAGCTGGAACGCCATGCGGACCTCCGCGCACTCCCCGGTGTCCGTCGTTCTCGCCAAGACCCTGGTCATTCTGCTTCCGGTGCTGACCATGCAGGTGGCGTTCATCGTGCTGGCATGGATCTCAGGAGCATTCGTGATGGGTCTCGGTCCCGCAATGCCCGGCACCATCGTCGCCTCAAATCTGCTGGCAGTGGTCAGCATCATCCCGCTCATCGCCCTGCAGTCACTACTGAGCATGCTCATGCGGTCCTTCGCCGCACCGGTGGCACTGGGTTTCGTCGGCTGCATCATCGGATTCGGCCTGCTAGCGGCACAGAGCTCTCTGGCCTACGCCACTCCCCAAGGGCTTGTCAGCATGACGCTGTCTCTGGGATCGACAGCCATGACGACGGCCGGGGAACTGGACGCGGCGAGCACGCTTCCTCTCCTGCTCTCCACCGTCGGCGTGGGCGCTGTCATGTGGGGTCTGCTGGTCCTCGTCGCCCGCCGAACCGGCGGCGTGCGCTAGCAGCAACCCAGCGCACCCGCCCAGCTCTCACCCGGCCTTGGCGAAGTGGTTGAGCAGGGAGTCGATGTCCTGTCGCATGCGGCCCCAGCGCACGACGTGGGCGCCAGTGTCCTCGTAGCGTTCGTAGCTGATGCCTGCATCGTCGAGCGCCTTCCCGAAGCGCTGCTGGCTGGGCAGGACGACGCTCTCGTAGCGATCGCTCTCGGTACCGGAGACCAGGAAGACGCGCTTGCCGCGGTAGCTCTCCACGTGCTCGACCGGGTTGTCGGCACTCACCCGCGCCTGGTCCCACGGGATCCCGTAGATGGTGCCGCCCTTGAGGTCGGTGGCGCCGGCGGTGAAGTTCGCCCAGTGGACCACCGCACCCTCCTGGATGCGCAGGTCGGCCGGCCCCGAGTGGCTGGAGACCGACCCGAAGAGCTCGGGGTGCTTCGCGGCGTACTTCAAGGCTCCGAAGCCGCCCATCGAGAAGCCGGAGACCGCGCGGCCGGAGGCCTGCCCGGTGGTGGAGAAGGTGGCATCGACCCAGGGGATGAGCTCCTTGATGTGGAAGGTCTCCCAGTTGCGTGGCCCCACGTTGGAGGACTCGGGGTCGGAGTACCAGCCGGCCGCCCGCCGTCGGGCATGACGACGATGAGGTCGCGGCCTGCGGTGTGGTTGCGGATGTCGTACTTCGTGTCGAAGGTCGAGTAGTTCTCACCGCCGCCATGCAGCAGGAAGAGCACCGGGTAGCGGCGCGAGATGTCGTAGCCGTCGGGAAGCAGCACGTTGACCCTCGGCAGCAAGCCGACCGACGACGTGGCCAGCTTGCAGTACTGCATGCGACCGTGGTCCTCGTGCTCGGCCACCGTGACGGCTGCCTGGGCCGGGGCCGATCCGGCGACGACGGCGCCGCCCCCGATGACAGAGGCGGCGGCGAGCCCGCCCACCCCCTTGAGCAGGGTCCGTCGGCTGAGCCGGTGGGCGTAGACGTGGCCGGGCCGGAGGTGGGCTGGAGGGTCGGTGGGTGTGGTCTGTGCACTGAGAGGCATGGCGTGTCCTTGGGTGGTCGACAGTGACGGGATTGGCGGGGCGGACCGCCCGCCCCGAGGTCCGGTCGGCCGACGGACACCGGCCGACCCTTGCAACAGGGCCTCACGAAGGCACCGCCATCGGCACCCACCTATGAGACCTGATTCACACTATACGCCAACCAAGCGGTTAATAATACCCCCTGTCGAGGTCCGCTCCCCGAGAGCTCAGCCGTCGAGCAGGGCACGCAGATTGCGCACGTAGCGCTCGAAGGCGACCCGCCCCTCGGAAGTCAGCGCCAGGTAGGTGGCAGGACTGCGCCCGGAGCAGGTCTTGTTCTGGTAGTCGGCCCTCTTTAGTTTGCGTCGCAAACTACTTCGAGTAAGACACCCGTTGCCGCGCGGTTCCTTCCGGCGTACGAGGGTTTGCACAGGCACGCCCCTTAGAATCGGCGTCATGACAGATGCGGCACCAGGCTCGCCTCCGCCGGTCGGCGACCTCGACCACGCCTCGACGGTCACCGAGCCTCCCAGCGAGCCCCCACAGCCGTCGTCCAGCAGGGAACCTGCGGCCCCCAGCCCGTCAGCCGTCTCCGCGACCTCGGCACTTTCGGCCGAGTCAGCCTCCACCTCGCCGGTCGGCCTCCCCGTCATCAGGGGTCGCCCCCGATGGCCGAGCCCACCCCGACCTCCGACCACACCACGCCCCGCTCGACGACGCTCCTGGTGGACACCACCGCGCACCGCCTGCGCCGCACCGAGGACCTGCTCGACCTGACCCTGACGCTTCTGGGCATCTTCGCCGTCCTCGTTCTGGCCATCTACGCCCGCGAGACCACCACCGGCGTCACCCAGGACGTCCAGAACGCCCTGGCGGTGGTGCTGCGCCGCATCCTCGTCTTCCCCCTGCAGACCATTGAGGGCCTGACCACCTTCATCGTGCCGTTGGCCGTCCTGCTGGACCGCCTCCTGCGCCGCTCCTGGCGCTCCTGCGGCCAGGCCGTCCTGTCGGGGATCGCCGGCCACTCGGTCGCCGCCGCCGCAATGACCGGTCTCGTGGCCTGGGGCCCCACCGCCCTGGTCATGGGACTGACGGTCACCGCCTCGGGCACCGCCCAGCTGGGCGTCTCCACCGTCTTCGCCTCCATGGCGGGTCTGCTCACGGGCGCCGGCGACCGCAACAGCTCGACCGTGATGCGCTCGGGCTGGGCGGCCCTGTTGGTGGTCCTCGGCATGGCCGTCCTGCGCGGCGCCCTGACCCTGCCGGGGGCGGTGCTGTCACTACTGCTGGGCCGCGTCGTCGGCCTGCTGGTCCGTTACGTCTTCGGCGTGGAGGACCGCCGCGCCCACGGGGTCACGCTCGTGCGCGCCCTGCGCCGGGCCGGGATCGACGCCGTGCGCGTGGTCCGCATGGACCGTGCCCCTGAGGCGCGCGCCTGGGTCGTCACCACCGACGCCCCCCTGGGCTATACCGAGCAGGTGCGCGAGCAGGCGCGCGAGAACCCGCCGGACCCGACACCGGAGGACCGGCGAACCTCGAGCACCCACCGGGGACGTCTCCACCCCGCCGACGGACGGGTCACCGACGCGGCCACTGGTCCATCGAGCGGGACGCCCGCCTCCCCTCGACCCGACACCGTCAGACACGGCGGGCCCGGGCGGCGCAGCGCGGCGAACACGATCAGGCCGGCCGCCGACGTCGATCTGGCCGCGGTCCTGGCCGAGGCCTCCAGCGACGCCCTGTCCCAGGAGCGGGCCTCGGTCCACCGGATGTACGCCGTGTGGGACTCGGCCGGCGAGCGCCGCAACGTCACCCTCCTCGACGCCGACCGGCAGGTGGCCGGGTTCCTCTCAACATCTGGGACCAGATCCGCGTCAGGGGGCCTGTCCCCACCCGCGACCTGTCCCTGCGCCCGGCCGCCGAGCACGCCGCCCTCATGACGATGGAGGCCCGCCGCGCCCGCGTGCGCACCCCCGGCCTGCTGGGTATGGCCGAGGCCGCCGAGTCCGTGCTTCTCGTGACCGATCACGTCGTCGGCGCCCGGTCCATCAGCGATCTGGGGGCCGAGGTGGACGACGACGTCCTGGACCAGCTGTGGAGCCAGCTCCAGCGCGCTCACGCCGCAGGTCTGGCCCACGGGAGCATCGACGCCTCGAGCGTCGTCGTCGATGCGACCGGGCGACTGTGGCTCCTGGACTGGGCCTCGGGCGAGACGATCTCCTCCGAGCTCTCCCGCCGCGTGGACCTGGCTCAGGCACTGGCACTGACGGCGCTGACGGTCGGCGCCGAGCGGGCCATCGACGCCGCCTCCCGCTCACTGACCACCGCGCAGCTGGCCTCGATCGCCCCCATGCTTCAGCGGGTGGTGCTGCCGCGCCAGACCCGCGAGGTCATGGGGCGGCGCGGCGCGAACCGACAGGTCCTCCAGGACCTGCGTGACGCCCTCGTGGCGCTCACCCCCACGGCCGACGCCGAGCCGGCCCGCCTCAACCGCTTCTCCACGCGCACCGTCCTCATGGCCGTGGTGGCGCTGGTGGCGGTGTGGACGCTGCTGGCGCAGCTGGACTTCCAGCAGGTCTCCACCGCCGTCTCGCAGGCCAATGTCTGGTGGATGCTGGCGGCCCTGGCCTTCTCGGTGGCGACCTACGTGGGCGCGGGGCTCACGCTGGTGGCCTTCAGCCCCGAGCGGCTCTCCCTGTGGCGCTCCACCGAGGTGCACCTGGCCAGCGCCGTCGTCTCGCTCGTGGCCCCGGCCGGTGTGGGCGGCGCGGCCATCAACCTGCGCTTTCTCAACCGCAAGGGGGTGCCCACTGCGGTCGGCGTGGCCACGGTGGCCCTGGTCCAGGTGGTCCAGTTCGTCGTCACCGTGGTGCTGCTCGTGGTGCTGGCGGCCATGACCGGCCAGTCCACAGGACTGACCCTGCCGTCGGGCTGGGTCCTGGTGGCGGCGGGCGCCGTCGTCGTGGTGGCGGCGGTCATCCTGACCATCCCCAAGGCGCGCACCTGGGCGTGGGCCAAGATCGAGCCCACCTACCGCCAGGTGTGGCCGCGGCTCGTGTGGGTCATGTCCAATCCGATGCGTCTTGCTCTGGGCGTGGGCGGCGCGCTCATGCTGACCCTGTCCTACATCCTGTCCTTCAGCGCGAGCCTGTGGGCCTTCGGCTACACGGTGCCCTTCGCGGTCCTGGCCATCACCTACCTGGCCTCCAACACGGTGGGTTCGATCGTGCCCTCCCCCGGCGGTATCGGGCCGGTCGAGCTCGCCCTGACCGCCGGGCTCGTCGCCGCCGGCGTCCCCTACGGGGTGGCGCTGTCCACGGCGATCGTCTACCGCCTGGTGACCTTCTGGATCCCGATCCCGGTGGGCTGGCTCAGCCTCCAGCGCCTCCAGAAGGTCGGGGACCTCTAAGCCCGCCGACGACGGGGCACAGCGCCCGCTACAACCAGCGCGCAGAGCCGCAGCCAGGTCCCGCGAACACCTCACCCGTACCGCACGAGGGTCAGGGGCTACTGGGGAAGGCTCAGGTGCACTCCCCGTAGGTGGGGGGCTCGCGCAGTACGCACAACCCCCGGCCGGTACGACCCGAGGCCCGTGGAGCAGACCCGTCTCAGTCCCGGGTCACGGCGGCACCCCGCCCGGCCCGAGCTCAAGGGCGCCGCCTGAGCGCGGGCGGGCCGAGTACAGAGTGCACCTCGGCCCGCCCGCTGACTCGATGACTACGCGCCTACTCGTTGCCGTGGCAGGTCAGTCCTTTCTTGGGCATGGTGCCGGAGATCAGGTAGGCGTCGACGGCGTCGTTGACGCAGGAGGCGTCGCCGCCGTAGGCGGTGTGCCCGTGCCCTCCCAGGTCAGCAACTGGCCGGAGTCGAGCTGCTCGGCGAGGGACTTCGACCAAGCGTACGGAGTGGCCGGGTCCCCGGTGGTGCCCACCACGAGGATCGGCGCGGCGCCGCGGGCGTGGATCTGCGCGGGCTTGCGGGTCCCGTTGTGCCCCCACACGCTGCACACCAGGTCCATGCCGACCGCGGAGTCCGCAAAGATCGGGGGCCTCGCGCTGGCCTGCTCGTACTGAGGCGGCCCAGGGTCGTCGTGTCACCCTCCACCGGGTAGTCCAGGCAGGTGACGGCCTGGAAGGCGCCGCCGCCGTCATCCTTCGAGGAGGAATCCTGCTCCTCGGAGGCCGCGAAGGCCGAGCCGTCGCGGTGGTTGATGGCCTGGTCGAGGGCCTTGGTCAGAGGCGGCCAGTTCTGCTCGGTGGTGTAGAGGTACTCGCTCAGGGCGGTGACGATGTCCGCGCCGGTCACGGTGCGCTTCGGGTCACCGGTCGCCAGGGGGGTGCTGTTGGCGGAGGTGATGAGGTCGCGGATCTGCTGGACTCCGGCGTCGGTGCCGCCGCTCAGCGGGCAGCCGCTGGAGGACTGGCAGTAGTCGACGTAGGTGCGCAGCGCCTGCTCGAAGCCCTTGGCCTGCCCCAGTCCCTGCTCAGCGAGGGACAGGGAGGGGTCGATGGCGCCGTCGAGCACGATGCGCCCCGTGTTGCCGGGGAAGGTCTCGGCGTAGACGGAGGCGAGGTAGGTGCCGTAGGAGAAGCCCAGGTAGTTCAGCTTCTCCTGACCGGCCAGCGCCCGCAGGATGTCGAGGTCCCGGGCCGCGGAGACGGTGTCGACGTGGTCGAGCAGGGCGGCGGGCTCGGTATTGGATCCGCACTGCTTGGACAGCTCCTGGAAGGACTGCCGGGTCGACTCCGCCCACTCCTCGTAGGACTCGCCGCCCGAGGCGGTCCCCGCGGAGAGCGTACTGCCTGCGGACGGCGTGCCCGAGACCGACGGCTCGGCGGGGCTGGAGGATGAGTCGTCGTCGCTAGAGCAGGTGATGGCCGTGGAGGAGCCAACCCCGCGCGGGTCGAAGCCGATGATGTCGTAGGCACTGAGCAGATCGGGGCTGAAGGCGTTGCCCGCCCGCTCGGCGAAGGAGACCCCGGAGTCACCGGGGCCACCGGGGTTGATGAACAGGGCGCCCTGCGAGTGGCCGCCGGTGGCGGCGCGCTTCTTCACGGCGATCGAGATGGTCTCGCCCTTGGGGTTGGCGTAGTCGAGGGGAACGGTGATGACGGCGCAGCTGAAGGTGGCCGTGTCGGTCTCCTCGGAGGAGTCGGCCGTCCCGGTCGCGTCGGTCGCGCTCTCCGAGCTCGGGGTGGCGGTTGCCTGCGCCGAGGCCGTGGCGGCGGCCGTCATGGAGGCACTCGCCTGGGCGGTCTTCTCGGAGGCCTTCTCCACGCCGTCGGTGGCGGCACAGGGGTACCAGTTGACGGCCTGGCGGTAGAAGGACTCCAGGCCGGAGGGAATCGGGCCCGCGACGGTGGCCGAGCCGCCCGCTGCGGGGGCCAGTCCCTGTCCCGCAGGCGCTCAGGCACCCGCCGACGAGGACCGCCAGGACACCGATGCCCGTGCGGCGACGGCGTGGCGAGCCGCCTGCCATCGAGGACTGCGCGGACGCCTGCGCCGCGATGGCGCGCCCTGAATCGACCGGGCGCTGCCTTACTGTTCTTGTCATGCGCGGCATCTTACGAAGGCCACCTGTGTCCCCCATATGCCCGGCGTGTTCGTAGGGTAAGTCACGCGGTCGCACCCTTTACCCCTCGATCTCGTGGCATAACCCTCGACCTCGCGGGAGCACGATCACGAGGCGAACAGGTGCGAGACCTCTCGCTTCTGGCGCTGTCCGGGGACGGTCAGGGCCAGGTAGATCGCGACGGCGAGCATCACCGCGGCCCCCACCCCCAGGCTGACGCTGAGCCCCGCATCCGTGGCGGAGCGGACCAGTGGTGCCAGGTGGGAGCGCATGCCGGCCGTCATGGCAGTGGGCCAGCTGTCCAGCGCCCGCAGCCCCTTACCGGAGGCCACCAGGGAGATGAGGCGCTCCCGATCCGCCGCCCGCCCCAGGACGCCGATCTCCAGCGACATGGTCATCACCCTCCGGATGACGCGCTCGTAGCTCACGCCCATGACCGCGACCCCTATGACGATGCCAAGCTGGCGGGCGGAGGCGGAGAACCCCGAGGCCATCCCGGCGGTGTCCTCATCTGCTGAGGACACCGCCAGCTGGTTGACGATCGTCCCGGTGGCCCCGGTGGCCGCCCCCGCCAGGATCAGCCCGGGGATGAGGACCAGCCAGGTACTCGATCCGCGCAGGAGCATGAGCAGGCAGGAGCCGACGACGCCGCCCAGCACGATCCCCAGCAGGCTCGCCCTGGCCCCATGGCGTCTGACCGCTCCCCCGCAGGTGGCGGCCACGATGAGGGCGGAGGCGCTGAAGGGCAGGAAGCACAGTCCGGTCTGGGCCGGGGTGAGCTGGTAGATGTTCTGCGCGTACAGGGACAGGAATGCCATCGGCCCGATGAGGGCCGCCTGGATGATGAAGCCGACCATGACACTGCCGGCGTAGGTGGGTTCAGTGAGGATCGAGACGTCAATCATGGGGGCGACCGACCGTCTCTCGACGAGACAGAAGGTGCCAAACAGCGCCACGGAACCAACCAGCAGGGAGAGGATCACAGGCGAGGCCCATCCCCACGTATTGCCCTGAAGGAGCGCCAGCGTGAGCGCCCCCGTCATGGCGACGCACAGCACCGTGCCCGGCCAGTCGACCTTCCCTGGATGCCGCCTTGCCCGCAGCGCCGCCCCGGTCCGCGCCGACCTCGGGAACCCAGCGCGATCCGAGCCAGACCGCCAGGCCCACTGGGACGTTGACCCAGAAGATCGAGCGCCAGCCCGCCATCAGCACGAGCCCTCCGCCAAGGAGCGGGCCCAGGGCGATCGCCGCACCGGAGACCGCTCCGTAGACACCGATCGCCCGCGCCCGGGCGGGGCCCGGCCTGGTAGCGGTCCGAGATCGTGGGGAACGCCGACGCCCAGGAAGATCGCGCCACCAACCCCTGAATGAAGCGGCTCCGGTCCAGGACACCGACCGACGGCGCCAGCGCGCAGACCAGGAGCCGGCCGTGAACAGGACAACGCCCAGCGGAAGAGGCGCAGCCGCCCCACCGACCCGCTCAGCGTCGCCGCCGACATGAGAAGTGTCCCCAGCGGCAGGGTGTAGGCGTTGACCACCCACTGGAGCTCGCTCAGCGACGCCCCCAGTGCGGCCCCCATGTCAGGCAACGCAACGGAGACGACCGTGACGTCCAGGACGTTCATGAAGCTGGCGGTGCAGATCAGCAGCAAGACGAGTGTCTGCCTCACATGGCGCACCTTTCGCGAGGGTTCTCGGGTAGCGGCACACGCCCCCGGACCTAAACGACCGCCAGACAGATTAACACCAGGCGGGGTTGAGACACTCCAGCACCTCGGCATGGGCGGTCGGGGTGCCCACGAGGAGCGAGCCGGCGCGGCGCACGTCGAAGGGCGCCCCGTCCACCCGGGTGAGGACCGCGCCGGTCTCGGTGCACAGCAGCGCCCCGGCCGCGACGTCCCAGGGCTGGAGCCGCGGCTGGGCGTAGACGACCGCGCTACCGGCGGCCACCTCCGCCATCTCCAGGGCGGCCGCCCCGTAGCAGCGCATCCCGCGTGAGGCCCCGATAGCCCTTCCGATACCCGCGTCCTGCGTGAGCTGGTAGTGGGCGATGAGCATGCCCTCGCTCAAGGGCAGGTCCTCCACCCGCCCCAGAGCCCGCGGCGCCGCACCGTCGATACCCGCCGCCTCCGCCCGGAGCGGCTGGACCCATGCGCCCCGCCCGCGGATTGCCGTGTAGAGCCGGTCGGCCACGGGGTCGGCCAGGACCGCCACCGTGGGCACGCCGTCGTCGACCAGGGCCAGGAGATGGCCCAATCGCGGTGGGTGGCCACATAGTTGAGGGTCCCGTCGATGGGGTCGAGCACGCAGGCCCGCCCGCGGTAGGTCTCGAAGTCCTCGACGCGGTGCGCCTCTCGCCGTGGATGGGGACACCGGTGGCCTCCAGGGTGGCCGGCGATGCGCTCCTCGACGCCGCGGTCGACCTGGGTGACCAGGTCGTTGCGGTGCGCCTTGACCTCGACCCGCAGGCCCTCACCCGGGTCCAGGGCGAAGGCGGCCGCCTGGCGGACCGCACCCACCCCACGGGCGAGCAACTCCTCCAGGGAGGCCGACGTCGTCGGCCCCTCTGACGGCTTCGGGGTCGCTGACCCGCCGCCACTGGCACTCACGACTGGGGCTCCTGCTGCCTGGCGAGTCGGCGGCTGTGGACGAACCAGGCCACCCCCAGAACCACCAACCATAAGGGCGAGGCGAAGACCGCGATGCGGGTGTCGTGGGCCTGGGTGAGGGTCCAGATGACGAAGACGAAGAAGCCCAGGCACAGCCAGGCCGCCCCGCGCTCACCGGGCAGGCGGAAGGTGCTGGCCTGGTGCAGCTCGGGCCGCAGGGTGAGGAACCGCAGGTAGCTCACAACGATGATGCACCACACGAGGATGAACAGGACGCTGGCCACCGTGGTCACCGTCGTGAAGGCCGCGATGATGGACTTGGAGGTGTAGAGCAGCGGGATCGAGGTGAGCAGACTGGCGCAGGTGACGGCCAGGGACACTCCCGGCACCGAACGTGTCGTCAGCCTGCGGAAGATGTGGGGGGCGTTGTCCGCCCAGGACAGGCCGAAGAGCATCCGGGAGGTGGAGTAGACCCCGGAGTTGGCCGACGAAGCCGCGGCCGTGAGCACCACGAAGTTGACGACGCTGGCTGCCACGCCGAGCCCCGCCAGGGCGAACATGGCCACGAAGGGGCTTTCCTCGGGGTTGATCTCCTGCCACGGCGTGACGGCCATGATGGCTGCCAGCGCCCCCAGGTAGAACAGGACGATGCGCACCGGGATGGCGTTGATGGCGCGGGGCAGGGTGACCTCCGGGTCCTTGGCCTCGGCGGCCGCGGTCCCCACGAGCTCGGTGCCCACGAAGGCGAAGATGGCGATCTGGAAGGCCCCGAAGAACCCGCTCGCACCGTTGGGGAATAACCCTCCGCTCCAGATGTTGGAGATCTGGGCGTGGGCGCCGTTGGGTGCCGTGAACCCGCGCAGCACCATGAGGACGCCGACGACGACGAGCGCCATGATGGCCACGATCTTGATGATGGAGAACCAGAACTCGATCTCCCCGAAGGCCTTGACGGTGGCGAGGTTGAGGCCGAACAGCAGGATCACGGTCACCACCGGCGTGATCCACAGCGGCAGGTGCGGCCACCAGTACCTCACGTACCCGGTGATGACGATGACCTCGGCCACAGCCGTCACCAGCCAGCACACGTAGTAGGTCCAGCCCACGAAGAAGCCGGCCCACGGCCCGATGAGGTCGTGGGCGACGTCGGCGAAGGACTTGTAGGACAGGTTGGACAGCAGCACCTCGCCCAGGGCCCGCATGACTAGGAAGAGGATGGCGCCGATGATCGCGTAGACGAGGAACACACCGGGGCCGGCCAGGGAGATCGTCTTTCCCGACCCCATGAACAACCCGGTTCCGATTGCCCCGCCGATGGCGATGAGCTGGACGTGGCGGTTGGTGAGGTGGCGCTGGAGCCGGGGCTCGGCATCGTGGTCCACCATCTGGTCGAGGTCAGGCCGCTGAGGCGACTCTGAGGGCTCGGCCGCCGAGGCGGAATCGGCGGGCGGCGGCGTGTGGGGCATCTCGTCTCCTGATCGTGGGTGACGCCACGAGCCTAGCGGTACGAGGTTCATCCCCGATTCACACGGGTAGGCTCGGCGCCGTGAACCTCAAGGAGCAGATCCGCCACTCGATTCCAGCCGTGATCGTCGTCGTCATCGGCGCCTGGGTGATGATCTACTACTCGATCGTCCAGTGGGAGACGATGAAACCGGTGCCCAGCTGGGACCTGGCGATCTTCTCCGAGCTGGCCAAGGCCTACGCCCACCTCCAGGCCCCGATCGTGCCGGTCAAGGGTGATGGGTACAACCTCCTGGGTGACCACTTCCACCCGATCCTCCTTCTCCTCGGGCCGATCTGGCGGCTCTTCCCCACGCCCCTGAGCCTGCTCATCACCCAGGACCTGTTGCTGGCGGTCTCGGCCTGGCCGCTGACCCGTCTGGCCAGCCGGCTGACGAATCAATGGGTGGCCGGCGCGCTGGGGCTCGTCTACGTCCTGTCCTGGGGAATGCAGGGGGCAGTGGAGGCCCAGTTCCATGAGATCGCCTTCGCGATGCCGATGCTGGCCTACGCCTCGGTGGCCTTCGTGGAGCGGCGCTGGGTGGCGGTGACGGCCTGGTCGGCGCCCCCTGGTCCCTGGTCAAGGGAGGACATGGGGCTGACGGTGCTCGCGATCGGGGTGGCCGTCATCCTCACCTCGCTGGTCCCGGCCTGGTACCGCACGTGCACGGTCATCCGGCCCGGTGGCCACGGAGCCGACGACCCCGACGACGCCGCTGAGGCCGCTGAGGCCGCTGAGGCCGATGCCGCCCGCAACCGGCGTCGGGGACTGCGCCTGGGCGTGGGCATGATCGTCGGCGGGATCGCGACCTTCCTCTTCTCCATCCTGGTGTTCCTGCCGGCCTTCAACATCAACGGAGTGTGGGACTACGGGCTGAGCTCGCAGGACAAGCCCACGTCGCCGGACGCCCTGACCCAGAAGGCCAAGGTGGTCGTCATGCTGATCCTCACCAGCGGGATCATCGGGGTCACCTCACCGTGGCTGCTCGTGGTGCTGCCGACGCTGGCGTGGCGGTTCCTGGGGTCGGTGGAGTTCTACTGGGTGTGGGACAACTGGCACTACAACGCCACCCTCATGCCCATCGCGCTGGGGGCGCTGCTCGACGTCGTCGCCCGGCGCCGGATGCACGGCTCCTACGCGGCCGACCGCCCCGTCAGGGAGGTGGGGGTCGACGGCCGGGCGGTCATGGACTCCTCAGCCGAGGCCGCCGAAGGCGAGGGCGCCGGAGCCGACGAGTCCGACGTCGACAGTCCCCGCCAGCACCCGGCAGCCTTCCCCACCTGGCTCACGGTGCCGCTGCGGCACCGCTTCGTGGTTGCGACGAGCATCCTCATCGTTGTGGCCACCGGGGTCCTGACCAGTCCCTACCTCCCGCTGTGGAAGGCCACCGACCAGAAGTTCGACCCGCTCAGCGCCGAGGCCAAGGAGACCGACGAGGCGAAGAGACCCGAGACGCATCGGGTGGCCGTCGCCCGCGAGGTCATCGCCACCATCCCCGAGGGGGCCACGGTGGTCACCGACCTGTCGCTGCTGGCCTACCTGGTGCCCCGGGCCGAGGTCTCCTGGGTGGGCACGAGCGGCCCCGACAAGGAGTACATCGTCATGAGCCGGAACAGCTCCAGCCAGTGGGGCACCACCAACGCCGCCACCTGGGGCGAGCAGCACTCCAAGCAGGGGGCCGACTACTCCCTCATCTTCAACAAGGACGGCTACCAGATCGCCAAGCGCAATGGCTGAGGTCGGTCCCGGTGCCGATGCTGGGACCCACGACGCCTCCGGGGCCGAATGTGTTCCCCCCACCGGGGGCTGTCATCAACACGGATCCGGGGGCTGAGCCCTCACCTACGGTCGCTGAGGGCTCCTCGCCGGTGGTCGGGCGGGCTCCGTCCGTGGCCGCCTCCCTGGCCCTGGTCGCCGCCGGCGGTTGCACGGGCACTCTGGTGCGCGCGGCTCTGGAGCGGGCCTGGCCCGCAGCGCCCGGGCACCTACCGGTGACGACGCTGGCCCTCAACGTGGTCGGGGCCCTGGCCCTGGGGCTGCTGCTCGGGGCGCTCGGCGAGGGACGCCCCCGCCTGCGTCTGGCCCTGGGCACGGGGGTGCTGGGAGGGCTGACGACGCACTCGACCTTCATCCTGGAGAGCCATCGGCTCCTGACCTCCGGCGGGGACGCCGGTCACCCGGTCCTCGGCGCCGTCTACCTGGTGGGGTCGATGGCGGCCGGACTGGGGACGGCCGGTCTCGGGCTGTGGCTGGCCGGTCAGCTGCACCGCCCGGGCCGCCCGGACGGCAGCATCCTCCCGGAGGTGCCATGAGCGGGACCGCTGCCACAGGACTGGGGACCTGGCTCGTCGACTGGCTCCCCCTGGCGATGGCCGGCGGGGTGGGGGCGGCCTGCCGCTGGTGCGTGGACACCTCCGTCAGCCGCCTCAGCAACCGAGTCGTCCAGGACACCGCAGCGGGCGCCTGGCAGCGGCGTCGTCCCGGGGTCCGGGCGCCGCGGATACCGCAGACCCCCTGGATGCTGCGGATGCCGTGGGGCACGGTCGTCGTCAACGTGACGGCCTGCCTCCTCATGGGCCTGCTCGTGGGCCGGGCGGGAGGCCCGCCGCGCTCCGGGAGCTGGGCCGCCGCCGCGCTGACCGTGCTGGGGACCGGGTTCCTGGGCGGCTACTCGACCTTCCACGGCCTGTGTCGAGGGGGCGCGCCTGTTGCTGGCGGGGCGGTGGGGGCCCGGCCCTCGTGCACGCGGCCCTCATGACGGCGGCGACCCTGGGTGCCGTCGGACTCGGACTGCAGCTGCCGGAGCAGCACTGCGCCAGGGCGGTTCCCGGCCGAAACCCGCGACTACGTCGACCGACTTCAAAAACGACGCGCATACGTGTCGCCCCGTAAGCGTCCGGTCGACGTCGCGACGACGTCGGTCCGAGACCAACCTGAGACGCCTGTGACGAACTGTGCTCTCACCAGCCTTATGTGGCGTACTGCGGGGCGTACCTCCTCTGACAGACTCGCTGCCATGAGTGTTCAGCCGTATTCTTCGACACCGACTCGGTCGAGGACCAACCGCGCCACGGTCATCACCCTCGTGGTCATCGCCGTCATCCTGGGCGTCCTCGCCGCGGCGCTGTTGCACAACGTCGCCTCCCGGCGCCATGCGCCGCCGCCACCAGCCAGGCCTCCGCCTCCGATTCCGCCACCGCGGCCCCCGAGCCCGTACCGGCTCCTCCGGTCGTCGACCAGCAGACCCTGGAGCTCATCCACTCCGAGACCCACCGCGACCCGGCCGACGGCCAGGCCAAGGGCAAGGTCGACGCACCGGTCGTCATGGTCATCTACTCCGACTTCGCCTGTCCCTACTGCACCCAGTTCGCCCAGAAGGTCGAGCCCGAGCTGGACAAGCTGGTGAAGCAGGGCACGTTGCGCGTTGAATGGCGTGACCTGGCTCAGATCAGCGAGACCTCGCCCCTGGCCGCTCAGGCCGGGCGGGCCGCCGCCAAGCAGGGCAAGTTCTGGGAGTTCCACGACGCCGTCTACGCCGCCGCCGACCCCAGGGCCACCCGACCCTACACCGAGGACTCGCTGGTCGCCTTCGCCAAGAAGGCCGGGGTGCCGGACCTGAGAAGTTCCGCGCCGATATGACCGCTGCGGAGACCGTCAAGGCCGTCTCCGAGTCCACCAACCACGTCCACTCCATCGGCATTCAGGGAACCCCGTTCATGATCGTGGGCGAGACCTACATCAGCGGTTACAAGGACGCCGACTACATGACGGCCGTCGTCAAGAGCCAGGCCGCCAAGGCCAAGGAGGCCAAGGGAACCAAGGGAGCCACGCGCCCCGCGGCACCGGCGTCGGCGAACTGACCACGACGCGGAGAAGAACAACGAGGGGCGCGGGCGGCGCACGCGCGCCCACCCCGCCCCAGGGCTCATCCCCTGACTCGCCACGGCGGCGGGCCGGGGGAGGCTATTCTTCCACCACCTGTCCCATCGATCGTCTGACGGGCAATGACGCGAACCGCAACGTCACCAACGGTCGTCTCACCAAGGAGCGCGAGCATGGCACTGAGCATCGGAGTGGATGTCGGCGGAACGAAGATCGCGGCCGGCGTCGTCGACGACGACGGGAAGGTTCTTCAGACGATTCGGCGCGACTCCCCCGCCGTCACCGCCAGGCGATCATCGACACGATCACGACGGTGGTGCACCGGCTGCGGGAGGACTTCCCCGACGTCGCCACCGTGGGCATCGGGGCGGCGGGCTTCGTGTCCGCCGACCGCAACACGATGGCGCACGGCACCAACCTGGACTGGACCGGCATGCGGATCGGCGACGTCATCTCCGAGGGTGTGGGCCTTCCCGTCGTCGTCGAGAACGACGCCAACGCCTTCGGTTGGGCCGAGGCCCGCTTTCGGGGCGGCCCGAGGTAAGCGCAACGCCCTCATCGTGGCCATCGGCACCGGTGTGGGCGGGGCCATCATCGTCGACGGCCACCTCCTGCGCGGGGCTGCCGGATTCGGAGGGGAGATCGGGCACCTCACCGTCGTCCCCGGCGGGCGCCCCTGCGGGTGCGGCCTGCGCGGGTGCCTGGAGCGCTACAGCGCCGGCACGGCCCTGGGTGTCAACGCCTGGGAGCTGGCGCAGTTCCGCCCCGGCTACGCGGCCCGCATCATCGAGCTCTCCGGAGGCAACCCGGAGCACATCTCCGGCAAGGCCGTCACCGCGGCCGCTCGTGAGGGGGACCCGGCGGCCCTGGAGTGCTACGAGCAGCTCACCCACTGGCTGGGAGTGGGGCTGGCGGACATGTGCGCGCTGCTGGACCCCGAGGTCGTCGTCATCGCCGGCGGCCTGGCCGAGGCCGGCGACATCCTGCTCGCCCCCACGCGCAAGACCTTCGATGAGAACCTCACGGCCTGCACCCACCGCCCCGCCATCCCGGTGGTCCTGGCCGAGGGCGGCCAGGAGGCCGGGCTCGTCGGCGCTGCGGATCTGGCCCGCCAGCCCTGAAACACCCGGGCACCATCCTCGGGTCGGCCTGGAAACCAGCAGCCATCCGGGCTCTTACGGGAACCTCGCGAGATGACGCGGGCGTCAGCGTGCGCTATTGCACCGACCCTCCCATTGTTAGGTATGCCTTACCTCGGTTAGCGTCAGCCTGTTCGACCGATCTCTCCTGATCGGCTCTACCAGAGAAGAGGCCTCGTGACCGTCTCACGCAAGTCATTCATCCTTGGCACCGCGTCCCTGTCCACTACCACTCTCCTGGCGGCCTGCGGCCGCTCCAAGAGCGCATCGTCCACCACCTCCGGCAAGACCATTTCGATCAAGCACGTCTACGGCACCACCGAGGTTCCCGCAGACGCCACCAAGGTCGCCACCGTTGCCTGGGCCAACCAGGACGTCCTCCTGGCGCTGGGCATCATGCCGCTGGGCTTCTCCAAGCAGACCTGGGGAGTGACCGACGGCTCCGGCATGCTGCCCTGGACCAAGGAGAAGGTCGACGAGCTGACCGCTAACGGTGCCGCCCAGCCCAAGCTCTTCGACGACGACGGTGGCGTCAAGATCAACCCCCAAGCCGTTAACGCCACCAAGCCCGAGGTCATCCTGGCTGTCTACTCCGGCATGTCCAAGGAGGAGTACGAGACGCTGAGCAAGATCGCCCCCACCGTGGCCTACCCGAAGGTCGCCTGGGGCACACCCTGGCGCGAGACTATCGCGATCAACGCCACAGCCGTCGGCAAAAAGACCGAGGGCGACACGCTTGTGGCTGACCTGGAGAAGCAGGTGGCCGATGCAGTCGCCAAGCACCCGCAGATCAAGGGCAAGGCCGCTGCCTTCTGCTACACCGCCGAAGGCGATGCGACCAAGTTCGGCTACTACACCACCGCCGACCCTCGTACCGCCTTCCTGTCCGACCTGGGGATGAAGGTGCCGGCCTCCGTGGAGAAGACCTCCAAGGAGAACGCCTCGGCCTTCAATGTGGACATCTCCACCGAGAACGCGGACTCGCTCAACGACTTCGACCTCATCGTCATGTACGGCACCGAGTCCGACCTGGCCGCCATGCAGGCCAACAGCCTCCTGAGCCAGGTGCGCGCCATCAAGAACGGCGCAGTCGCCTTCGTGGGCGATAGCGATCCGATGGCTGCCTCCACCAACCCCGGCCCGCTGTCGATCCCGTGGGGCATCGAGAAGTACGTGGGGCTCATCGCCACCGCGGCGGGCAAGGTGAAGTGAGTCCAGGGCCCGGTGAGTACCTCAACAGCGACAACCGATCCAAGCACTGGCGTCAGCAGGCAGGTGCGCCGGTGCCTGACCGCCCTGATCCTTCTGACGGCGCTCGCCGTCACCGCTGCCCTAGTGCTCAATCGCCTTCGGTACTCGGGTCGTGGGGATTGGGGAGATCGTCGGAGGCCTGTCCGGCTCGCGCACCGATATCGGCGCGCTGGTGGTCGCCGAGCGCCTGCCGCGCACCGCCGTCGCCCTTGTGGCCGGGGCAGCCCTCGGGGTCTCCGGCGCCCTCATGCAGGCGGTGACCCGCAACCCCATCGCCGACCCCGGGATCCTCGGCGTCAACACCGGTGCCTCGCTGGCGATTCTCATCGGTGTCGCCTTCCTCGACATCTCGGGGGCCTCACAGTTCCTGTGGTTCGCCCTCATCGGGGCGACCCTGACGGCGGTGTTCGTCTACGCCGTCGGCTCCCTGGGTCCGGGCGGTCCGACGCCGGTCAAGCTCGCCCTAGCAGGTGTGGCCACGAGCGCCGCCCTGTCCTGCGCCATCAGCGCCGTCATGCTTCCGCGCGCTCAGGGCCTCGACGACTACCGCTTCTGGCAGATGGGTTCCCTGGGGCGCGGCAGCTGGAGCTCCCCTGACGACGATCGCCCCTTCCTGGCCGTGGCTACCGTCCTGGCGCTTCTGGTCGCAGGCCCTCTCAACTCACTGGCGCTGGGCGAGGAGATGGCCATCGGGCTGGGCGTCAACGTCACCCGTACGCGCCTGGCGGCGGCGAGCGCCGGCGTGCTCCTGTGCTCGGCGGTGACCGCCGTCATTGGCCCCATCGGGTTCGTCGGACTCATGGTCCCCCACACGGTGCGCATGCTCTGCGGCCCCGATCACCGCTGGCTGCTGCCGCTATCCGCCCTGTGCGGAGCCGACCTGCTGACCCTGTCCGATGTCGTCGGGCGGGTCGTCTCCCGCCCCTCGGCCGCGTTGCCGGTGGCGGTGGTGACCGCCTTCATCGGCGCCCCCATCCTCATCATGATCGTCCGTGGAACGAAGGTGCGCGAGCTATGAGCACCCCGAGCATCACCGAGGCCACCACCAGCGCTCCCAACATCCAGTCTCTGCATCCGGGCTTCTCCATCGCCGGTCGCCGACGCCGCACCCTCCGCTTTGCAGCCGTCACCATCGCCCTGGCTCTGACAGCCGCAGCGCTGTGGGTGGCCATGATCCTGGTCGGCGAGACCTGGTACAGCCCGGATGAGGTGCTTGCGGTGCTCTCCGGCGACATCGTGCCGGGAGCCTCCTTCGACGTCGGAGAGATCCGACTGCCCCGGGCGATCATCGGACTGCTGGCCGGGATGGCCTTCGGAATGGCCGGAACGACCTCCCAGACAATGCTTCGCAACCAGCTGGCCAGCCCCGACATCATCGGCATCACCTCGGGCGCCTCGGCCTCGGCGGTCTTCGCCATCCTGGTGCTGGGCTGGTCTCCCGCCGGCATCGGCGTCAACATCCTGGCCATCGCCTGCGGTCTGGGCACCGCGCTCACCATCTTCCTACTGTCCGGTCAGGGGCGCTCCCAGGGCGGGCGGCTCATTCTGATCGGCATCGGCGTGTCAGCGATGTTCACCTCCCTCATCTCCTATCTCCAGCTTCAGGGCAACGTGTACAAGGCCATCGAGGCGATGCGCTGGCTGAGCGGCTCACTGGACTCGGTCAGCTGGAACCAGGTGCCGGTGCTGGCTGCGGCGATGGCGGTGTGCGGGGCACTGCTGCTCGTCATCGGCCGTGACCTGGGGCCCCTGACCCTGGGCGAGGAGACCGCCACCGGACTGGGCGTGCCCGTGAACCGGGCCCGCCTGGCGCTTGTCATCACGATGGTGGCGCTGTCGGCCTTCGCCACGGCGGCCACCGGTCCCATCGCCTTCGTCTCCTTCCTGGCCGGGCCAATGGCGGCCAGGCTCATCGGGCAGACCGACCACAGCCTGTTGGTGCCAGCGGCACTCATGGGCGCGGTCATCGTGCTGGGATGCGATCTGGTAGCCCAGTGCTTTCTGTCCGCCGCACTGCCCGTGGGCGTGGTCACCGGCCTCATGGGCGCCCCTTACCTCATCAGCCAACTCATCCGCATCAACAGACAGGGCGCCTCGGCATGACCTCCTCTGCGACCTCCACCCCCTCCCCGGTCCCCGAGCTCGCCACACAGGGCCTACGTTCCGGATACGGTCGGCACATCGTCGTCGACGGCGTGGACGCGACGATCCCCAGCGGCAGAATCACCGTCATCGTGGGGGCAAACGCCTGTGGGAAGTCAACGCTTCTCAAGACCATGGCCCGGATCCTGGCGCCGACGTCGGGCCAGGTCCTGCTCGACGGCGAGCCCATCGACCAGATCCCCACCCGAAGGCTGGCAACGCGACTCGGTCTGCTACCCCAGCAGCCGATCGCACCTGAGGGGGGATCGCTGTGGCCGATCTCGTGGGGCGTGGGCGCCACCCACATCAGTCCATGTTCCGCTCCACGGGCGCCGAGGACCGTCGGATCGTAGAGGAGTCGTTGCTGGCGACCCGCACCGCCGAACTGGCCGACCGATCCATCGACGAGCTCTCCGGCGGTCAACGCCAGCGCGTGTGGATCGCCATGGCACTGGCCCAGCGCACACCGGTGCTGCTGCTGGACGAGCCCACGACCTTCCTGGACCTCACCCACCAAGTGGAGGTCCTCGATCTGCTCACCGACCTCAACCGCGAGCGCGGCACCACCGTGGTCATGGTGCTGCACGACATCAACCTGTCGGCCCGCTACGCCGACCACATCATCGCTATGCGCGCCGGCAAGGTTGTGGCCGCGGGACCACCGCAGGAGGTGATCGACGCGGACCTGGTGGCGACAGTCTTCGACCTGGACTCCGACGTCATCACCGACCCGGTCTCCGGCACCCCCCCTCATCCTGCCCAAGGGCCGCCACCACGTACGCGAGGCCTCACACGGCAGCTGACCCAAAGGAGCATCAATGAGCCCAGCCAGACCGTCCGCCTCACCGACATCTCCGTTCCGCTTCTTCCATGTCACGGTGGCGGCAGTCCGCGACGTGACGCCGTCCATGCGGCGCTTCACCTTCATCGGGGATGATCTGGTCCACTACGCCGACCCGGGCTGGGACCAGCGGATCAAGCTGGTGCTGCCGGCGCCGGCGTCGGGTTACGAGCAGCTGCCCGACGGCGAGGACTGGTACGGCCGGTTGATGAAGCTGCCCGAGGAGCACCGGTGCCCGATCCGCACCTACACGACGCGCACGGTTCGCCACGAGGCGGAGGGTTCCGGACGGAACGCGTGCGGAGGTGGACGTCGACATGGTGGTGCACGATCCGCTCGGCCCGGCCTCTCGGTGGATCCTTGAGGCCGAGGTCGGTACCGAGGCGGTCCTGCTGGGGCCGAACCGGCAGTGGGACGGCGACGCCGGGGGCGTGGACTTCGTGCCTCCGCAAGTGACCGAGCGCTACCTGCTGGGCGGGGACGAGACGGCGGCACCGGCGATCGCCCGGATCCTGGAGGGCCTGCCCGCGAGCGCGCGGGAGTCGCCGTCGTCGAGATGCCCGGTGACGCGGATGCCCCTTACCTGCCTACGCACCCCGGGATCGAGGTGCGGGTGGCTGGGCGCAACGGCCGCTCGCACGGGGAGCTGCTCGTCGAGGGTGTGCGCCGGGCCGCCGAGGAGCTGTGCCCGGTGGGGGTGCCGCAGGAGGTCGAGGAGATCGACGTCGACCGTGAGCTGCTGTGGGACGTGCCGCGCCACGCCAAGGGCGGGGACGCGCTCAAGCGCACCACCCTGTACGCGTGGCTCGCCGGGGAGGCGGCTGCAGTGCGGACGATGCGCCGCCACCTGGTCAGCGAGCGCGGCATCGACCGGCGCTCTGTGGCCTTCATGGGCTACTGGCGCCAGGGCCGCGCCGAGGCCTGAGCCCGAGGGCTCCGACACCCTCGATGACACTGATATAGCACTTGCTATGATGAGATCATGTCTGTCGTTGATCCGGCCGAGAACCTGGCAGCCGTCGCCCAGGAGACGGATAAGGCGGTCCGCCAGGCGCGGGAGCGGCTGGTTACGGCCGTGCGCAAGGCCTCCAGAGACGGCATGTCCCAGAAGGAGATCGCCCGACAGATCGGTCGAAGCCAGCCGGAGGTCTCCCGCCTTCTGCGCTTTCACGGCACCACGCCACTGGCCCGGCGCCTGCGGTCCGCGCGCCACGAGGTCATCGAGACGGTCAAGGCTGCCGGCGGCTCGAATGTCCGTGTCTTCGGCTCCGTGGCCACCGGCCGAGAGCACGAGGGCTCCGACATCGACCTGCTCTTCCACATGGACCAACCACTCGGGCTCATGGACCTGGCCGGGACTGGAGATGGAGCTGGGATCGGTGCTCGACACCGACGTCGATCTGGTGCCCGACACCAATATCCGTCCGACGATGCGCGAGCGAATCATCTCCGAGGCGGTCCCGCTATGAGCCCCTTCAGTAGAACGGCCATCGAGATCATCACGGAAGCCCTCGAGCATTTTGATATCGCCATCAGTCACTCGGAGAGGGATCTCTCCGACCAGATCGTCATCGATGCCATCGCGATGAGACTCTCGGCCGGGGTGGAAGCACTCGGAGCATTGGACCCCGACATCCGCGCACACCTTCTTGGCAGCCAGTGGCCGAAGATGCGGGGAATGCGTAACCGCATCGCTCACGACTACGGTTTCATCGACGACGCCATCGTCCGACAGACAGTCTTAGTCAATCTGCCACCGGTCGTCGAGGCTCTCCGCACCTGGAACGAGACCTGACCCGCGACCTGATGCACTGATCCTGGTCGAGGACTACTTTTACCGCCAGGACTGCGTTCTCGCGGCAAGGCGCAGTCGCCGATTCCCCGAGGGTGACCGGCGAACCCTCAGACGTCAGTCCGCCTGAGCGTCGATGGCTGCCGATGGCATGGATCCACGACGTCGTCGCTCCCTGACCGTCTTCGTCTCCCGGGCTGGCCTCAGGCTCTGTGCCGGCTCAGTCTTGTCGGCGGCCCGCTCCACGACGGGCCGACCGTGGTCGGGGTCCCCCTCGCCGACGCCGTCACCGTCAAGGTCGAGCTTGTCGAGCTCGTCGAGCACTTCCTGGTCCAGCTCATCGGGGTCGCGCACGGGCGAGTCGCCGGCGGACAGGAAGATCCCCACCCAGCGCGAGCGCGGGTCGGAGTCGATGAGGAGGGCCTTGACGAACAGGGTCAGCGGCACCGCCAGGATCGTCCCCATCGCCCCGATGACGGTGGACCAGAACAGCAGGCACAGGAAGGTCGTCGTCGTGTTGAGCCCCACCGCGCCACCGGTGAACTTGGGCTGGATGAGGGACTGGATGACGAAGTTGGCCGCCACGTAGGACAGCACCACCCACAGCGCCGTCCAGGGGCCGGAGTCCACCAGCCCCAGGATCGCCGGCGGCACCACGCCCAGGACGAAGCCGATATTCGGGATGTAGTTGGTGATGAAGGAGACCACGCCCCAGGTGATGGCCATCGGCACGTCCAGGTACCACAGGGTGACCGCGTTGATGACGGCCACGATGAGACCGAAGACCGTCGATACCATCCAGTAGGAGCGCACCGCCTCGCAGAAGGAGACCATGGCTGAGGCCATGCCCGGCTTGAGGACGCCGAGGGCGGCGGTGCGGATCTCGATCTTGGCAGTGTCGAACATGAGGAAGACGACCACCATCGCCATGACGCCGAGCATCGCGCTGGCCGAGGTCAGCTGTCCCAGGATCGTCTGCGCCACCATGACGAGTCGGGAGGTGTCCAGGACGTCAGTGACCTCCTTGAGCACCGTGGACTGGTCGACCCCCATGCCGTTGAGCTGGGTCTCAGTCTGGCGCCAGATCGCCTGGAACTTGGGGGCGTACTGGGGAAGGGTGTCGACGAGCTGGGCCACCGCGACGGCCAGGGCCGCGAACAGCAGGACGACGAAGGTGAAGATGAGCAGGATCGCCGCCGTCGCCGCGACCACGCGCGGAACTCGGTGGCGCGTCATCCAGGACACCAGCGGCCGGACCGTCACCACGAGGGTGAGGGCGAAGAAGGCCGGGGCGAAGAGGTCCTGGATGAGGTAGAGCCCCACCGCGCCAATAGTCAGTGCCGCCAGGAGGTAGGCGACGGTCTCCCCCTGCGTGCGCTCCCCGGGAACGGGGACGGAGGCCTTCCGAGCTTTTTCCGACACAGCTGCCATGAGCGCATCCTCCCACGGACCGACGGCGCACCCCGACGCCACGGCCCCTGCGCGCCGTGAGAGCCCTCCCCCTCTCGCACCGCGCGACGGCCTGCAGTGGCGCTCCGACGGCAGTCCGGCTGCACTCCGACTGTCCGCGGCCCCGTCTCAGCCCACCGGCAGGACCTCGGCCAGCCAGGTGTCGACGGCGCGGTAGAAGGCCTGCGGGTCGCTGCGGCGCACCTGGTGGCCGGCCCCTGGGACGAGGACCGGCGAGATGCGGGGATTGCGGGCGGCGGCCTCCAGGCCCTCGCGTCCTACGCGGGCGCTGCCGGGCCGGTCACCGGTGAGCAGCAGGGCGGGGACGTCGAGCGCGGCCATGGCCTCGTCCCAGGGGACCTCGGGGGCGACGACGCCGGTGAGCAGCAGGCCCGGGTCGGTGCGCTGGGAGGCCCACACGCCCGGGAGGGCCTCGGCGTCAGGCATGGTCTCCAGCGCGCGGCCGACGGCGGCGGGCAGGTCGGCGACCTCGGCGGCGCGGGCCCGCTCCCGGGCGGCACCGCGGGCCAGGAGCTCTCGCGGGCTGCGGGTGCCGAAGCGGGCCGGGTCCTCCAGGACGACGCCGGAGACCAGGTCGGGGCGGCGGCCGGCGGCGACCATGGCGGTGGCCGCGCCCATCGAGTGGCCGATGACGACCGGGGCGGGCGGCGTCGACAGTCCCAGGGCGGCCCGGCCGCGCGAGGCGGCCTCCAGGTCCTCCAGGACGGCGATGAGGTCCTCCACGAGGACCTCCCCCGGCGCGCTCGAGCTGGGTCTGCGTCCACCGCGGGGACAGGCCGTGCCCGCGGGCGTCGACCGCGACGACCCGGTAACCGCGCTCCACCCAGTGGTCGATGGCCTCGGCCAGGGAGACCGCGGAGCCGGTGATGCCGTGGAGCAGGACCAGGGTGGGGGCGTCGTCGGGCCCCGTGACGATGCGCGCCAGTGAAGTCATGCCCCCATCCTGCCTCGTGACCGCCCCGTAGGCTGGGCCCATGAGCGAGACGAGCGAGCAGAGCACGCCGAGGATGAACGTCGAGTCCTTCAACCTGGACCACACCAAGGTGGCCGCGCCCTACGTGCGTGTGGCCGACCGCAAGGAGCTGCCCGGCGGGGACGTGCTCGTCAAGTACGACGTGCGCTTCTGCCAGCCCAACCGCGCCCACCTGGAGATGGAGGCCGTGCACTCCATCGAGCACCTGAGCGCCGAGCTCATGCGCAACCACACCGACCGGCTCATCGACTTCTCCCCCATGGGCTGCCAGACCGGCTTCTACGCCCTCATGCTGGGGGTGGGGACCGAGGAGTTCCTGCCGCTTCTGGAGTCGACCTTCCGCGACATCCTCACCGCCGAGGAGGTGCCGGCGGCCAACGAGGTCCAGTGCGGCTGGGGGCGAACCACTCGCTGGCCGCCGCCCAGGAGGCGGTGCGCGGCTTCCTCGCCGCCCGCGAGGAGTGGACGCAGGTCATGGCCTGACGCATCCGCCTCTCCCGGCCGGGGACGTCCTGCGTGTGCGGGGACTTTTGCTCGCGGTCGGGGACATCCTGCGCGTGCGGGGACGGGATTGCGGTCCCCGACGGCGTCGAAGGCCCCCGCCCGGAACGACACGCGCCCGACCGCGCGGAATGTCCCCATCCCGTGAGGGCGGGCCGACGGGAATCCGCCTGACCCGCCCTCGCCGGCCACCGCGAGCACCGGACTCAGGACACGACAGCGGCCTCCTTCATCCGCAGCATCCTCAGCGTTCTCGGCCTGATTGTCCGCGCAGTCCGTCTCCGGTCGGGCCGACTGGCCGGCGTCGACCTCCTTCTGCTCCAGTGCCTGCTCCAGGCCCTCCCCTTCGACGTCGACGACAGGGAGCAGCCGGTCCAGCCATGCCGGCAGCCACCAAGCCTTCTCCCCCAGCGCCGCCATGAGCGCGGGAATGAGGGTCATGCGCACGAGGAAGGCATCGGCGGCGATCCCGACGGTCAGACCGAGGGCGATGGGCTTGACGTAAACGTTGTCGGTGTGAACGAAGGCCATGAAGACGCCGACCATGATGACGGCCGCCGCCACCACGACTTTCGCACTGCCCAGGAATCCGGTCTCGACCGCCGCCGCGGCCGCCTCACGACGAGCCGCAGGCGTCACGGAAGTCGCGTCACCGCGCCGCCGGCTCCACTCCTCGCGCATGCGCGAGACGAGGAAGACCTGGTAGTCCATGGCCAGCCCGAACAGGACTCCCATGACGATGACCGGCAGGAAGGAGATGACGGCGCCGACCTGGAGACGGCCAGGAGGTCAGCCGCCCACCCCCAACCGAAGACGGCGCCCACCGCGCCCATGCCCGCCCCCCAGCGACAGCAGGTACCCGAGGGTCGCGGTCACAGGAACGGCGACGGAGCGGAAGACCACCATGAGGAGGATGAGCGAGAGGCCCACCACCACGATGCCGAAGGGGATGAGGGCATTGTTGAGCGCCTCGGCGACATCGATCGCGACGGCGGTCTGGCCGGTGACCATGACGTTGTCGAGCCCGTAGCGGCTCTCATAGTCGCCGGCGTGGGAGCGGATGTTACGCACGAGCTCCATCGTGGCGGGGTCGGCCTGCGACTTCTCGGGACGGAGCTGGACGAAGGCGAGGGTCCCGTCCTCGTTGGGGGTGGCCAGGGAGACTCCCTCAACGCCGTCGAGCTGGGAGAGGTCACGGGCCAGGCCCTGAACCGCGGCGACGGAACCGGAGGGCTGAGAGACGTCGGCAATCACGACGATGGGGGAGTTGTAGCCCTCGCCGTAGGCCGCGGCGACAGCGTCGTAGGTCTCGCGCTGCTGCGACCCCTTCTCGGCGAAACCGTTGTCGGTCAGGGCCAGGCGCAGGCCGCTGGCGGGGACGGCGCACAGTCCCAGGAGGACGACGACGGCGCCGATGGTCATCCAGGGGCGGCGGGTCACTGCGCGCACCCAGCGGGACGCCGGCCTCCGGTCCGCGTCCGCGCCGCTGGCAGCGACCTTGCCGCGGCGCGGGAGCAGACGCTTCCCGAGGATGCCGATGAGAGCCGGGACGACCGTCAGGGCCACGAGCACGGCCACCGCCACGACCGCCGCCGAGGCCAGTCCCATCGTGGTCAGGAACCTGATGCCGGGCCACGCTCAAACCGCACAGGGCCACGATGACCGTGGTACCGGCGAAGACGACGGCCCCTCCGGAGGTGGCGGTGGCCCGCCCTGCGGCCTCGGCCGGCTCGACGCCGTCGGCGAGGTACTCACGCGCCCGCGAGACGATGAACAGTGCGTAGTCGATGCCGACCGCCAGTCCGATCATGACGGCCAGGACCGGGGTGGTGGAGTTGATGTCGGTGATGCTCGCCGCCGCGAGGATGCCGAGCATGCCGGTTCCCACGCCGACGGCAGCGGCGATGAGCGGGGTGCCCGCAGCCACGAGGGAACCGAAGGAGATGAGCAGGACGATCGCGGCGATGGCGACGCCGACGAGCTCAACGGCGGAGATACCGATCCCCACCTCCTGGTCGATGTTGCCGCTGCGCTGGACCGTCAGAGACGAGTCCATGGCCTCGGTGCGCTCGGCGAGGGTATCGAGGTCTTGGGCGACGGTCTTGGCCTTCGGCGTGGTTCCGGTGGTGATGGAGCCGACCGAGGCGTCCGCCTGCACCTGGACGAGCACGTGGGTGCCGTCGGCGGAGACGGTCGACGCCACCCCGGTGGCCTTGTCCCCGAAGGGCGGGGAGACCGTGGCGACGCCGTCGATCTGCGAGGCCCGAAGGGCGAAGGCGTTGACGGCCGGGGCGTGGTTCTCGATGCGGCCGTTGGAGCTGGTGATGAGGACCTGCTCGCTCGTGCCGGCCGCTTGGGGAAGCCGGTCGGAGAGGACCTCCAGGCCCCGCATCGACTCGGTACCGGAGATGGTGAAGGTGTCGTCGAGCTGGATACCGGTGGTGGCGACGACGCCACCGAGGGCAGCGATGAGCAGCGCCCAGGCGGCGAGGACCCGGGTGGCGTGACGAGCGCACCATCGCCCCAGGGATAGGAGGAAGTTGGACATGGCAGCCCTTTCAGAAGGTACGGAGATGATCGAATTCGATACGCAAACGTACTGGATACATGTATGTATTGAAACCCAGGACGTTGTGACTCCTCGCACCCCCACAGCGCCGGTAAGGTGGGCGGTCTCATGACACCGAGCACCGACCCGCCAGCCGCCGAGCGCACACTGCGCAAGCGGGAGAACACCCGCGCCCGTCTCATCGAGGCGGCTGCGGACATCATCGCCTCCAAGGGCATCGCCAGCACTCGTATTGACGACGTCGTCAAGCAGGCCGGCTTCACCCGGGGCGCCTTCTACTCCAACTACTCCTCGCTCCAGGACATCCTGACCGAGGCCATCGTCACGCGCTCCAACACCTTGCTGTCACGGGTCACGCAGGCCATCGACTCCTTCGAGGGCGCTCCCACAATGGACTCGCTCATGGAGCTGCTCGAGGCCATCCGCCCCGAGGCCCGCACCATCTACCTACTGACCACGGAGTACTCCCTCTTCCAGCTGCGCAACCCCGACAGCCCGACGATCCCCGGGACGGCTCGCGCCGACTTCACCGCCAGACTGTCCGGGACGGTCGAGAAGGTGCTCATCCGCATGGGACGCCGCCCCACCGTCCCCACGGCGAGCCTGGCTGACCTCGTCAGCCTGCTCTTCATGGACTCGATCACCGAGAGCATCGACGGCAGCAGGCTGCGCGACCTCATCGAGGCGGTCATCATCGGGCTGAGCACGCCGACGAACGCTGACGACGCCTGAGTCGCTCCGCACCAGAGCCCGCCTCCCGTCGAAGCCAGATCCCGCCCCCTCACAAGGTGCACATCGACACCATCCCCGGCGACAGAAGGCCACAGCTACCAGCCGACCCCCACTGCACGCTCTCTACAGCGCCCCAACAGAGCCACCATGCGGCGAATCTGTCCGTACGGGACGACTTTGAATCACAGCAGCCGCACCGCGGTTTACAAAGGCCCAGGTCATCACCCTGTTACTCACAGATACCGGATTCGATCAACCGTCAAAGCCGTCCCATCTGGACAAAACGGACACACCTCAATCCACAAGCACCCACTCCAGCGAGACACACTTTGATGATGCTTGACATCATTTAGGTATGGATAAGTCATCCAGAATCGAGGAGCTGCTGGCGCGTCTCGCCGCTCACCAGGGAGCAGCGCGCCTGAGCACGCTGTGCAGCACGCGGACCGAACGGCGTCTTGCCACCCGAGCCGCCGCCGACGGGCTCATTACTCTTCACCCGAACCACGTGGCCGCGCTGAAGGGCGCCGATCCTCGCTTCATCCTCTGCCGACGCATCGGGGGTGTCATCACCTGCGCCCACGCCATGAAGCACTACGGCCTCCCACTGCAGTCAGCACCCACAACGTTGCATATCGCCATCCCCGGGAACCGGGGTCACATACCGGACGCAATCGGGCGTGTCGTCACCCACCGTTTGGGCGATCTCATTCTCCCCGCCGCGGATGCGGCACCGGTGGCTTCCGTGGAACAGGCACTCATCTGCTACCTACGTTGTGCGGACGAGCTTGATGCACTCATCGCACTCGATGCGGCCCTTCGACTTGGTCTGACGACCCGCTCTCAGCTTGAGAGCCTCCTACGGGGTCCGCGAAACCACCGCTCCCGCACGCTTGTGTCACGGTCGCTCCCCGACGCCCGCTCTCTCCTAGAGACGATCGCTCGTTATGAGCTAGAAGAAGCCGGATACCGGCCGGCGACGGCAGTGTTCGTCCCCGGCGTTGGAGAGGTGGATCTGGTGCTGACAGCTCACCCACACGACCTCACCCCCGGTCTCACGCCCGACACCAAGGCGCTTCGATCAGACAGTCACCCAGCGCTTCTCATCGAAACGGACGGCTACACCTTTCACTCCTCCCATCTCGACTGGGAGCACGACCACCTGCGCGACCAGGCCGCGATCACCGCGAGTCACGTTCCATTGCGTCTGACTAGCCGACAGGTCCTCCAGCACGGCACGGTCGAGATTGTCACCCCCATCGCCATGAGTATGGGAATCACCCCGATCATCCGCTCCAGGCGGGGTGAAGGCACCCTTACCCCATAGGTTCCGAGCACGACGGGCACGGCAGACGAACCGGGGGAACCGTCACCTGGATCATTGGCGGGCGCAGACCGCCGCATCTGCCCCGCCCTGGAGCCAGACGTCCCAGCTCTTGACCCGCGGACGTATGACGGCAGCATGTCTTCAGAGCAAAGAGACCGACAGAGTCACCATGCAGCGATTCTGTCCGTATAGGACGACATTGAATCGGAGCGCCCGCATCGCGGTTTGTAAAAGCCCAGGTCATCACTTTGTTTCTATTTAATAGTGGATGCGATCGGCCGTCAAAGCCGTCCCCTCTGGACACTTTCAGGGCTCGGCCGCCCCTGTAGGCTCGGTGCGTGAGTCGCACCAGTGCCGCGCCCGTCATCGTCTCCTGCGCCATGGCAGAGGAGGCCGAGCCCTTCCTGGATGCCCTGCTCGAGCGCGCGGCGGCCAAGGCGCCGAACCTGCCGGGTTCCGCGCACGCCTGGTCCCTCCAGCTCCCCGGCGACGAGCGTGAGCTCATCCTGGTACGCAGTGGTATCGGGCTCGTGGCGGCCGCGAGCGCGCTGGCGACGGTCCTGGCTCAGGTCCGCCCCGGCGCCGTCGTCTCGGCGGGGACCACCGGCGGGCTCGGCCGCCAGGTCGAGGTCGGCGACGTGTGCGCCTCGACGAGCCTGGCCTACACCGACGCCGACGCCACCGCCTTCGGCTACGCCCACGGCCAGACCCCGGGCCAGCCGGAGACCTTCGGCGGGGACCCGGCTCTGCTGAAGCGCCTGGAGCAGGTGGGCCGGGAGGCCCTGCGCGGCGCCACAGCGTCGTCGGGCTCGGCGCGGCTGCACGTCGGTCAGATGCTGGCCGGCAACTCCTTCGTGACGGCAGGCGAACGTGGCCGACACCCGTGAGGTCTTCCCCGCAGCGCTGAGCACCGACATGGAGTCGACGGCTCTGGCGCAGGTGGCGGCGAGTGCCGGCGTCCCCTTCGTCTCGGTACGCGGCGTGTCCGACCTGTGCGGCCCGGAGGCTGGCCAGGACTTCCACATCGCCGCCGAGGAGGCCGCCGCCCGCAGCGCCGCGGTCGTCCTGGCCCTGCTCGGCTGAGTCGCTGACGCCGCCCGCGTCTCCCTCCCCACCCACACTTCGACAGAATCTTCAGAATCGACCCGGAGCCGCGTCGTTTATGAAGTTTTGGTCGATTTGCCGGGCTCCCCGCGGTCCTGGAGCGCTGCCCCACCTTCACGGCCTGGTGGGAGGCCCTCCTGGCCTGAACCGGACGCACCGTCCCCACGGCCGTCGTCGCCCGGCGCCTCACCGGCGCGAGTCGGGCTGCGGTGTGAAGGCCGACGTCGGGCAGCTGGCGCCCCACTCGTTCATCGCATCGAGCACCGGCCGCAGGCTCCTGCCCAGGTCGGTGAGCTCGTAGACGACGCGGGGCGGTACCTCCGGGTAGGCGTGTCGGCTGACGATCCCGCGCGACTCGAACATCCGCAACCGGTTGGTCAGCGTGTGCGCGCTGATCCCCGGCAGGGCGTCGCGCAGCTCCCCGAAACGCTGCGGGCCGTGCATGAGCTCGCGCACGATGAGCGTCGCCCACGGGCCCGTCGAACAGCAGCAGGAACCTCGCCACCCCGCACTCGGGAAGATCGACCTCACTCATGACATCGAAACCTACCCCAATAGTGCAGTTGACGTAACTGGTGCACCGTATGCACTAATGGCGTCATGGCTGACATCATTCACGGCGCCACCGGCGCCCAAGGCTCCCCGTTCTATCCGCTCTGACCTCCGCAGGGCGCACCGCCGTCGCTGCGGTCCGCCATCCCGAGGCGGTCCCCGCCGGCGTCGTCGCCCGGCAGGTCGATCTCGCCTCGGCTGACTCACTCGCCGCCGCCTATGAGGGCGCCGACGGCGTCTTCGTCCACCTGCCCATGGGCGCACCCGAGGCGGCGGCCGCCCAGGCCCGGGCCGTCGTCGAGGCCGTCACCCGGGCCCGCCCCGGTCGCGTCGTCATCTCCACCAGCGGGCAGATCGTCGACCAGCCGGGATCACCGCTGCAGGCGCCCGCGGACAGCCCCATCATGACGCTCATCGACGGCGTGACCGGCAGCGGCGTCCCCACGGCCGTGGTTGCCCCACGCCTCTACCTGGAGAACCTGCTCTTGCCGGTCGTCCTGGCCCCCACGCGTGAGGAGGGCGTGCTGCGCTACCCGCTCCCGACGTCGTTCCCGGTCTCCTGGAGCTCGCACCTGGACGTGGCCGAGGTCGTCGCCCGCCTGCTCACGGACGCCTCCCCCACCACGGGCACGGTCGGCGTCGGTCACCTGCCCGGACTGACGGGACCGGATCTGGCCGCGGCCTTCTCCAACCATCTGGGCCGCGAGGTCCGTTTCGAGGGCATCACGCCCGAGGCCTTCGGCGAGCTCATCACGCCGCTCTTCGGGACCGGCCGCGGCGCCGGTCGTCGAGCTCTACCGGGCCCTCAACGCGCAGGACGGCAACACCATCGCCGAGGACGGCAGCGCCCAGGAGCTCCTGGGGCTACGACCGCGCCCGATCGAGCAGTGGCTGGAGGACCTGGCGGTCTCGTAGCCGCACTCACCGACATTTTCTTCACAGACCAACCTCTTCTTCATAGATGACCCGGAGCCGCGTCGATTCTGAAGAAAACGTCGGTCTGTCGGCCGGCGTGGGCGTCTGGGCGCGACATCGCGGCGACAGCAGAGAGCGGGCAGGCTGCGGGTGTCTGCCGGGCGCCACTCAGTCGGCCTGGCGCAGGCGGGCCTCGACGCGCTCGACCTTCGCGGTCATCTGGCCGGTCCAGCCGGGGCGGATGTCGGCCTTGAGGACGAGCGCCACGCGCGGGCTCACCTCGGCGACCGCCTCGCAGGCCCGCTTGACCACGTCCATGCACTCGTCCCACTCCCCCTCGACCGTGGTGAACATCGACGTCGTCTCATGGGGCAGTCCCGAGTCGCGCACTACGCGCACGGCTCGGGCCACCGCCTCGGAGACTGACCCGTCGGGCGCGTCAGTGGTGGTCGGGGACACGGAGAAGGCGACAAGCATGCGGCCAGGCTAGCCCCGAGGCGCCATCCGGGGCCGCCGCCGATCGTTCTTGCCTTCGAGTGCGCTCGAAGTCCTACGGTCTGCACCATGACCAGCGCGATTGCTCCAGACAACGAGCCCGACGACGTCCGGCTCCGCGAGGCACTGCGCCTCGACTCCGTCCCACCCAGTGACAACGTCGGGCCGGCAACCGGGCCTGGTGCAGCCGGATGGGACATTGCAACCACTGCCGATCGCCTGGGGGTCAGCGCCCACACTCTGCGCTACTACGAGCGGATCGGGCTCGTGCGGGTGGAGCGTGACGCCTCGGGACACCGTCGTTACGACGCCGCCGGCGTACGGCGTCTGGTGTTCCTCACCCGGATGCGGACCTCGGGCATGCCGATCCGCGATCTGCGGCGCTATGTCGCGCTGGTCAAGGCCGGTCGGGACACGGTGCCCGAGCGCCTGTCCCTGCTCACCGAGCACCGCGACGGCCTGCGCACCCGGATCGACGAGCTCCGGCTGGCACTGTCCGCCACCGAGTACAAGATCACCGTCTACACGCGGGAGCTGGAGGGGCAAACCACCGTGGACGACATCGACACTTCCGAGACTGACAAGGAGAACCCCTCATGACCACTGAAACCACTCACCCCCAGCACGACGTCAACAGCCCCGAGAACCTGGCCCGGCGCGAGCGCGGCCTGGAGATCGCCCGCTCGGTCGACGGCGAGGCGGCCCAGGCCGTCATCGACTCCCTGGCCGACATCAGCCCGGCACTCGGCCACCACATCGCGGCCTTCGGCTTCGGGGACGTCTACGCCCGCCCCGGGCTCGACCCGCGCAGCCGCCAGCTCGTCACGATCGGCGTGCTCACGGCCCTGGGCGGCTGCGAGCCGCAGCTGAGGATCCACATCGGCGCTGCGCTCAACGTGGGGCTGCCCCGTGAGGAGATCATCGAGGCGATCCTGCACGCCTCGGTCTACGCCGGCTTCCCGCGAGCGCTCAACGCCACCTTCGTGGCCCGCGAGGTCTTCACCGAACGCGACGCCGCCGACTGATCGTCCACGTCGACTCGTATCGCGCGCCTCAGCAGGCGCAAAAGAGGCGTCCAAATCGGAGACAAAGGCGGGCTCACGTGCACCGCAAAGAAACCGCATGATTCCGCGGTTCTAGCCAACCTCATCGGGCCGCAGGCTTCTTTGTCACCGATTTGGACACCCAGGGCTCACTCGGACCGGCTCCGACGGACCCGGAGGCACTCCCCCGCCCACCGCTGTCAAGTCACCCCTTACAGCGCCACGAGAACCTGGACCATGACGATCTTGACGACGATGGCCAGAGCGAACAGGGTCGCGTAGCCGGCCTCGATGCGCTCGTCATCGCGCTTGGACAGGGCGAAGGCCAGGATCGCGGGCTGCCCGACGAGCCCGGCCAGGCCGCCGGAGGCGCGCTGCGCGGAGACCCCGGCCCACCGCGCCCCGGCCAGCATGACGATCGCACTGACCGCCACGACGAGCGCGGCGAGCACCCCCACCTTGAGTCCCGTCATCGAGAAGGCCGAGGCCGCGAAGTCAGGCCCCGAGGCCAACCCGATCGCGGCCAGGAAGAACAGCAGCCCCAGCTGACGGATGGTGGAGTTGGCGGCGTGCGGCAGCCCCCACACGAAGGGCCCGGTGCGCCCCACCCGGCCCAGGACCATGCCGACGACGAGCGGCCCGGCCGCCACCCCGAGCCGCAGGGTGATGCCGCCGGGCAGCGGGATCGCCACCAGCCCCAGGAGCACGCCGAGCGCCATGCCGGCCCCGACGGAGAAGGCGTCGATCTGGGCGATGGAGCGCTCGGAGTCGCCGAACCAGTCGGCGGCCTTCTCCAGCTCGTCGCTGGGGACGACCGCCAGCACCCGGTCACCGAGCTCCAGGACGAGGTCCTCACGGGCCAGCAGGTCCAGGTCGCCTCGCTTGACGCGGGTGATGACGCCCTGGAAGCGCCCGGGCATGTCCACCTCGGCGATGGTGCGGCCGGCCACCCGTGTCGAGGAGACGGTCAGGCGCCGGAAGTCGACGGCGGTGCGGTCCTTGGCCAGGCAGTTGTGAAACCCGGTTCCCAGGTCGTGCACGGCGGACTCGACGGCGGACGGCGCCCCGACGATGACGACCTTGTCCCCGGGCAGCAGCACCTCACCGGGGGCCACAACCCGGGTCTCGCCGTCGCGCTCCAGGTAGGAGATGCGGATGCTGCCCTCCTTGAAGGCCTTCATCTCGCCGAGGGCCACCCGCTGCAGGAGGTAGACGCTGGTGGCGGTGATGCCGTCAGCGCTGGCGGGCCTCGGGTCGCGCCCCCCGGGCCAGGAGCGCCCCACGACCCCGGAGACGATGAGGATGGCGACGGCGACGCCCACGGGGTAGGCCAGGGCGTAGCCGACGGCGGGCTCCTGGGTGCCGGCCGCCTCGATGGCGGCGTCGAGCACCGGTGAGGTGAGGGCGCCCGCGTAGGCGCCGGAGTCCATGGCGGGGCTCACCCCGGCCAGGTGGGAGTAGAGGCCGCCCGCCGCGCCGGCGATCACGAGCGCGACGACGCACACGGCCATGAGCGGCAGCTGCCCGCGCAGGTCGCGGAAGAAGGTGTTGCCGGCGGCCAGGCCCACGGTGTAGCAGAACAGGGCCAGGCCGAGGCTTCGCAGCAGGGTCAGATCAGCGCCGAGCCGGGGGTCGAGGGCGCCGACCGCGAGGCCGACGAAGAGCGCCCCGGCCGCGCCGAAGCGGATCGGTCCCAGCGGGATCTGCCCGACGGCGGTCCCCAGGCCGATGACGAGGAAGACGGTGAGGATCGGCGCCTGCGCGAGGACGTCGAGGACGGGATGAAGCACGGACACGACGCCAGGGTAGCCGTACGCCCCGCCGTCGGATCCACCATCGCTTCCCTTCCGCCACCAGGAGGAATACCCTGGGATGGTCACCGGAGACGATGACGTCACACCTTTTCTCGACGACGAGAACGGAATCCCGATGCCCCAGAAAGAAGCCTCCCCGCCGACATACACCGAGCAGGAGGAGAAACGGATCATCCGCAACGCCGACGGCGTCCCCGTCGGCATACGTCCTGACAATCGATGGACACCCGTACGGATCGCCACATGGGTGGCCATCACCGCCCTGGGCGTCCTGGGGTGGTGGATGCTGGCGGTCGTGCGCGGCGAGCACGTCAACACCATCTGGTTCGTGGTCACCGCCGTGTGCACCTACGCGATCGGGTACCGCTTTCTACGCCCTCTACATCCAGCGGCGCATCATGCGCCCCGACGACACCAACGCCACCCCGGCCGAGCGCATCAACAACGGGCGCGACTTCGACCCCACCCACCGTGTCGTCCTCTACGGCCACCACTTCGCGGCCATCGCCGGCGCCGGCCCGCTGGTCGGCCCGGTCCTGGCCGCCCAGATGGGCTACCTGCCCGGCACCCTGTGGATCATCATCGGCGTCCTCGTGGCCGGCGCCGTCCAGGACATGCTCGTCCTGTTCTTCTCCATGCGCCGCGGCGGCCGCTCCCTGGGCCAGATGGCCACGGATGAGATCGGCAAGATCGGCGGCATCGTGGCGACCATCGTCGTCTTCGTCATGCTCATGATCGTCCTGGCGGTCCTGGCCATGGTCTGCGTCAACGCCCTGGCCGCCTCCCCCTGGGGCGTCTTCTCGGTGGGCATGACCATCCCGATCGCCATCGGGATGGGCCTGTGGCTGCGCTTCGTCCAGCCCGGCAAGATCACCCAGGTCTCCTTCATCGGCTTCGGCCTGCTCATCGCCGTCATCATCGGCGGACGCTGGGTGGCCGAGTCCTCCTTCGGGCACTACCTGCACCTGTCCCCCACCACCCTGGTGTGGGCCATGATCATCTACGGCTTCCTGGCCGCGGTCCTGCCCGTGTGGGTCCTGCTCACCCCGCGCGACTACCTGTCGACCTTCATGAAGGTCGGCACCATCACGATCCTGGCCCTGGGCATCATCATTGTGCGCCCCCTGGTGGAGATGTCCGCCGTCACCGAGTTCGCCTTCAACACCGCCGGCCCCGTCTTCGCCGGCACCCTCTTCCCCTTCCTGTTCATCACCATCGCCTGCGGCGCCCTGTCCGGCATGCACGCCATGGTCTCCTCGGGCACCAGCCCCAAGATGGTGGAGAAGGAGACCCAGGTCCGCATGATCGGCTACGGCGGCATGCTCATGGAGTCCTTCGTGGCCATCATGGCGCTGGCGGCCGCGGTCTCGCTGAGCCCGGGCATCTACTTCTCCATGAACACCTCGACGGCGACCATGAACAAGCTCGCCGGCCCCGAGACGGTGGCCGCCGCCCCCTGCAAGACCACCGACGACCCCGATCACCACTGCGAGAAGCTCGCCGAGTCCGCCGTCGCCAAGCTCGGCGTCACCGACGCCCAGGGCCGCAGGCTCACCCCCGAGTGGGACTCCTGGGACGACAACGGCAACCCCAAGACCTACACGGGCGCCGAGGCCCTGGAGCGCCTGGCCAGCGACGTCGGCGAGCCCAACGTCGTCTCGCGCACCGGCGGCGCCCCCACCCTGTCGGTGGGCATCGCCCACATCCTCCACCAGATCGGCGGAGGCCGGGCCATGATGGGCTTCTGGTACCACTTCGCCATCATGTTCGAGGCCCTGTTCATCCTCTCGGCCGTCGACGCCGTCACCCGCGTGGCCCGCTTCCAGCTCTCCGACGCCCTGGGCAACGCCTTCCCCAGGTTCAAGGACCCGTCCTGGCACGTGGGCGCCTGGGGGACAACGGCGGTCGTCGTCGCCTCCTGGGGGGCTCTGCTCCTCATGGGCGTCACCGACCCGCGCGGCGGCATCCAGACGCTCTACCCGTTGTTCGGTATCGCCAACCAGCTCATCGCGGCCGTGGCACTGCTGGTGGTCACCGTCATGGTGGTGCGCAAGGGCTACACGAAGTGGGTGTGGATCCCCGCGATCCCGCTGGTCTTCGACACGGCCGTCACCTTCACGGCCTCGTGGCAGAAGATCTTCTCCACCGACCCGCTCGTGGGCTACTTCCAGCAGCATCGCGAGGCGGTCGCCAAAGCTGAGCACGCTCTCCGACCCGGCCAAGATCGAGGAGACCAAGGCGATCGTGCGCAACACGATGATTCAGGGGACGCTGTCGATCGTCTTCCTGGTCATGGTCGCCTTCGTCATGGTCTGCGCCCTCATCCGCATCGTCCAGACGATCCGCAACCGGGACACGACGACGTCGGAGGACCCGTACCAGGAGTCCAACTTCTACGCGCCCGAGACGATGATCGCCTCCTCGCTCATGAAGAAGGTCTCCCGGGAGTACGAGCAGGTGGGCGACCCGGCCCTCATCCCCCACAAGGCCCACGCGGAGAAGTCATGACGTCAACCCCTCCGACACCGCGGCCGGCAGGTCGGCCGAGCACCCGCAGTCGACTGCACCAGGCCCTGGCCCGGGCCCGTGCCCTGTGGCGGGACATGACCGGGGAGTCCGCCTATGACCGCTACCTGGAGCGCTACGCCCGCGAGCACGCGCAGTGCCTCCACGGTCACGGGGGCGACCACGGCTCCGGGCACGGTTCTGGGCACGGCTCTGGGCACGGCCCCATGAGCGAGCGCGAGTTCTGGCGCGCCCGGGCCAAGCAGGCTGAGACGGAGATCAACGCCAGCTGCTGCTGAGCCCCGGAGCACACTCCTGTGCTCGGATCGTCACCGCCCGCCTTCCGGGTCCCCGGAGGGCGGGCGGTAGCGTCGTGAGCGTGCCCGCCCAGCAGCCCGCGCCCGACGCACTGACGTCCGCCGACTCCCCCGACACCTCCCGGGAGACATCACCGGTGTCGGCCGGTTCGCCATCCGCCGACCGCGCCTCGGGCCCGAACCAGCCCGAGGACGTCCTCCCGGGCCGCGCCCGTTACGAGCGGATCGCCCGCGTCGGGACGGTCATCCTCCTGGCCATCATCTGCGTGGCGGTCACGTGGCCCTCCGGACACGAGGTCGCCGACCTCAAGGACACCATGGGACCGGGTTTCCTCAGCTCCGAGGGCAAGGACATCGTCCTCAACCTGGTGATGCTGGCACCGGCCACCTTCTGCGCCGTCGCGGGCTGGCGGGACGTCCCCTGGTGGATGTGGGCCCTGGTGGGCTGCGTCATCGGGCTGAGCGCCGAGGTGCTCCAGAGCCTCCTGCCCATGCTGGAGCGGCGCCCCTCGCTGGCCAATGTCGGCCAGAACGCCGTCGGCGCCTGGGCCGGGGCCCTGACCGCCTGGTACCTGCTGCGCCGCTGGCACCTCCGGCCCGCCGCCTGACTCCCCCGTCATCACCGGAACGACACCGCCCCTTCCAAGAGAACTGCGTCACCATGTGCGCCCGATATCCTCTCAGAGGGGACTGAGGAAGCCATGAGGGCGCGACGAACGCCTGTCGTCCCGGGGGAAGCAAGCAGGCTCATCCCTCGGGTGGTGCGGGGCGTGTGTGCTGCACGAGCGTGGGGTGCTACTGGTGGTGGGTCGGGGGCACTCCAGGTAGGTGGGGCCTTCGTGCAGTGGACACAACCCCGGCCAGTGGATCCCCACCCCCGTGGAGTAGGCCGATCCGCGGCTCAGTGTCCACGGGGCCGGCATCATCCGGGACAGCGAAAGGCCCGGACCATGTGGCCCGGGCCTTTCCGTTCTGTGCGCGGGGGGGGACTCGAACCCCCATGATCGTAAGATCACACGGACCTGAACCGTGCGCGTCTACCAATTCCGCCACTCGCGCGAGAAGCGAGCATGAGACTAGCCTGCCGGCCCCGCCGTCGTCCAATCCTCACCGCCACATCCGGCCGTGAGACCGCTCACGACACAATTACCTCACACAGCGGGGGGCCGTCTTCCCTGCAATGGCTTCGCTACCGTTACGATGGAACGGTATCGGCCTGCACGCAGGTCCGTGCAGGCCCATAGCGAGGCGGGACAGTCCCGCCTCCCGGCTCCATCCCGGGGGCCGCCACACCACATTTGGGGGAGGTACTGTCCATGGGATTCCTGGACAAGTTCGAGAAGGGCGTCGAGAACGTCACGAACCGCGCCATGTCCCGTTTCTCGGACGACATCGAGCCCATCGAGATCGCCTCGAAGCTCCGCGAGACCATGGACAAGCGCGCGGCGTCCTTCGCCCGCGACCGTTCAGTGGTTCCCAATATCTTCCGCATCCACCTCACCCCACCGAGCATCGAGCGCATCACCGCCTGGGGCCAGGACGAGATGGTGCGTCAGATGGAGGAGGTCGCCACCTCGCACGCCGCGGACCAGGGCTACTCCTTCGTCGGCCCGGTCGAGGTCTCCTTCCTCGTCAACAACAACCCCAACGCCCCGGCCATCGAGATCGAGTCCTCCACGCGGCGCGGCGCCGCCGCCCCGGCCGCCTCCGCCACCGCCACCCCGACGCACCCGATCGTCGACATCAACGGCCAGCGCTACCTGCTCACCGGGCCTGTCACCGTCATCGGGCGCGGCTCTGAGGCGGACATCATCGTCGACGACTCCGGCGTCTCACGCCGTCACCTGGAGATCCGCCTGACACACGGCAACGCCATCGCCAGCGACCTGGGCTCCACCAACGGCACCTTCGTCGAGGGCCAGCGGGTCGACGCCGTCACGCTCGTGGACGGCAATACACTGACCATCGGCCGCACCCAGATCCTGTTCTGGGACGGCACCCAGAACAGCGGAGTCAACGGGTGAGCGCACTCGCCTTCACGATCTTACGGCTGGGCTACCTGGTCCTGCTGTGGTTCTTCCTGTACCTCATCGTGCGCGTCATGCGCCGCGACATGGCCGACTCCCCCGCCGCCGGCTCGGCACGTCGGCGCTCCACGGGTGGCTCCGAGCAGCCCTCAGGTCCTCCCCCCAGGGGCCGACGCCGCAGCGCCACCCGCCTGGTCATCACCGAGGGCCCCCTGGCCGGCTCGACCGTGCCCCTGAGCCCGTCGTCGATCATCATCGGCCGCTCGCCCTCCTGCACCCTGGTCCTCGACGACTCCTACGCCTCATCGCGTCACGCCCGCGTCTTCCCCAAGGACGGCGCCTGGTGGCTGGAGGACCTCGGATCCACCAACGGAACCATGATGGACGGCCGCCCCGTGCACGGCGCCGTGGAGCTCCCCATGAACATACCTGTCAGAATCGGCCAAACGACGCTGGAGCTGCGCTCATGACCATCTCCCTGCGCTTCGCCGCGCGCTCCGACGTCGGTCTGGTCCGCCAGTCCAACCAGGACTCGGGCTACGCAGGCCCCCACCTGTGCGTCCTGTGCGACGGGATGGGCGGACCGGCGGGCGGAGACATCGCCTCGGCGGTCGCCGTCGAGCACCTCATGCCCCTGGACGCCGACTCCCACCAGGCCGGCGAGCTGCTGGGCCTCATGCGCGACGCCGTCCAGGCCGCCCACACCGAGCTCGTCACCCTGTCCTCGCAGGACCCCGACCTCGCCGGCCTGGGCACCACCTGCATCGGCGTCATGCGCAGCGGCAACAAGCTCGCCATGGTCCACGTGGGCGACTCACGCGCCTACATGCTGCGCGACGGCACACTCACCCAGGTCACCACCGACCACACCTTTGTGGAGTACCTCGTGGAGACCGGGCGCCTCACCCGGGACCAGGCCCGTCAGCACCCGCAGCGCTCGGTCCTCCTGCGCGTCCTGGGGGGACACCGAGGGCGAGGTCCAGCTCGACGAGTCGATCCGCGAGGCCGTTCCCGGCGACCGCTGGCTGTTGTGCTCCGACGGCCTGAGCGGCCCGGTGACCGCCGAGACCATCGGCGAGGTCCTGGCCGGCGTCGCCGACCCCGGCCAGGCCGCCGACCAGCTCATCGACCTGGCGCTGCGCGCCGGCGGACCGGACAACGTCACCGCCGTCGTCTTCGACGTCGTCAAGGACGATCCCGAGCCGCAGACCGTCCCGCAGGTGGTGGGCAGCGCCGCCACCGAGCGCCTGGCCCAGGAGCGTGCCGCCGCCGCCCACCGCGCCGGTGGAGGGGACGCCGGGGCCAAGGACACCGAGGCCACCAGCCCCGCCGCCAAGGCCGCAGCCCTCCTGGCCACCCTGGAGGAGCAGGCCGGCCCCTCCTCCACGAAGGAGTCCTCCAAGGTCAACGACGCCATTGCCGCCGAGGCCGCCACCCAGCAGAAGGCCCGACGCCGTCATCGTCGTCGGGTCCTCGTGGGCGGCCTCATCCTGCTGGTCACGCTCGTCGGTGCCAGCGCCCTGTTCTACCGCTGGACCCAGACCCGCTACTACGTCTCCACCGACGAGGGCAAGGTCGCCATCTACCAGGGGATCCCCCCAGTCCGTCGGCCCCCTCAAGCTGAGCCACTCGGTCAAGACCTACGAGGACCTGCCGGTGAATAGCCTCGACCACAACATCCGCGAGCGCCTGGAGGCCACCGTCACCCAGTCGTCGATGAGCGACGCGGAGACCTACGTGGACAAGACGGTCCGCTCCTACCGCAAGCCGGCCGCCGCCCCGCACAGCACCTCGGGTCCCACGGCCAGGCCCTCGTCCTCACCCACCTCCACCCCGTCGCCGGCCTCCACCACACCGACTCGGCCCGGTAAGCCCGGGCAGGAGGGGTGAGATGACTGCTGCTCCCGGCCCCATGGGCGCCCCCGCGGGCGTCGCGACCATCCAGCCCGCCGGCGCCGCGCGATACTCGGGACGGTGGGCGGAGGCGGCGCTGCTCGGCGTCGCCCTGGTCCTGGGTCTGGGCGGCTTCGTGCTCACCGCTCTCAACCGCACCGGTTCATCACCGGCGCAGACCGTGGTCGTGGCGATCGCCTTCCTCGCCCTGACCGTGGTCATGCACCTGTGTGTGCGCTACGCCGCCCCGTGGGCCGATCCGGTCCTCCTGCCGACGGCGGTGGCGCTCAACGGGATCGGCCTGGCCATGATCCGACGCCTGGACCTGGCCTATGAGCTCAACGAGCAGTGGCAGTTCTACGTGGGCTCCAAGCAGCTGGTCTGGACGCTGCTGGGCGTCGGCCTCTTCTGCGCCGTGCTCCTCCTGCTGCGCGACTACCGGCGCCTGAGGCGCTGGGACCGTTGGGCCATGTGGTCCGGCCTGGTCTTCCTCATCCTTCCCTTCGTCCCGGGCATCGGCCAGAGCATCAACGGAGCCCGGATCTGGATCCGGATCGGCCCCATGAGCTTCCAGCCGGCCGAGCTGTCCAAGGTGCTGCTGGCGGTCTTCTTCGCCTCCTACCTCGTGGCCAACCGGGACAACCTGGTCCCTGGCGGGCCGCAAGATCCTGTGGATGAGCCTGCCGCGCGCCCGACACCTGGGCCCTCTGCTCATCGTGTGGGTCGCGAGCATCTGCGTCCTGGTCCTTCAGAAGGACCTGGGCCCTCGGTCCTGCTGTTCGGCCTGTTCGTCGTCGTCCTGTACGTGGCCACCGACCGGCCCTCCTGGCTGCTCATCGGTACGGGTCTGTTCCTCCCGGCGGCGTGGTTCGCCGCCACGCACCTGGAGCATGTCAAGCAGCGCATCGATGGCTGGCTCCACGCCACCGACAGCGCGGTGTTCAACGCCCAGGTCGGTGGCTCCTGGCAGCTGCTGACGGGCATGTTCGGGATGTCCACCGGCGGGCTCATGGGCGCCGGCTGGGGCAAGGGCTCACCGACCCTGGTCACCTTCGCCAACTCCGACTTCATCTTCGCCTCACTGGGTGAGGAGCTGGGCCTGACCGGCACGCTGGTCCTCCTCATGCTCTACCTCGTTCTCATCCAGCGGGGGCTGCGCATCGCCGTCTCGCTGCGCGACGGCTTCGGCAAGCTCCTGGCCGTGGGCCTGTCCTTCGCCATCGCTCTGCAGATCTTCGTGGTCATCGGCGGCGTCACCCGGCTCATCCCACTGACGGGACTGACCCTGCCCTTCCTGGCCTACGGCGGCTCCTCACTCATCGCCAACTGGATCATCCTGGCCCTGCTGCTGCGCCTGTCCGACGCCGCCCGGCGTCCGGCCACCCACGCGCCACGGATCATCGACACCGCCGAGCTGCCGCTCGCCCTGCGCCGTCGGGTCCAGGACGCCGGGGCCGAGGAGGCGATCGCCGAGGACGTCGACGACGCACCCACCGGAGCCGAGCAGGCCGACATCGGCGGCTACACGTCCCCGTCGGCCGTACCCGGCCCCGGCGATCCACTGGATGACGCCCGCCCCGTCGTCGCCGTCAGTCCGGAGGCGCCGCCTCCGCCGCACACCGCACCGGACGGGGGGACCCTGCGCTCATCGCGCGCCCCGGGCTTCACTGAGGACAGCGACAGGAGGCAGCAGCCATGAACCGACAGATCCGTCAGGTCGCCTTCCTGGTGCTGGTCATGTTCACCGCGCTGGCCCTGTCCGTCACCAGCGTCCAGGGGCTGGCCCGCCCCTCCGTGTGGGAACCGTGGTCGGCCAACGGGGCCCTCAACTCCGACCCGCGCAACCGCCGCGCCGTCAACCGCAACTTCGACACCGAGCGCGGCCCGATCCTCCTGGCCGGCGGCACCACGATCGCCAGCACCCAGAAGTCCGACGACGGTCAGGGCTCCGAGGACTACCAGCGCGTCTACGCCAACGGACCGCTCTACGCCCCGGTGACCGGCTACTTCTCGCCCGCCTTCGCCTCCATGACCGGCATGGAGAAGGAGGGCAACTCCGTGCTCAACGGGGACGACCCCTCCCTGTTCTCCTCCCGGATCAAGACCCTCATCACCGGTGACTCCCAGAGGGGCGGGGCCGTTGAGCTGACCATCAAGCCCGAGATCCAGCAGGCCGCCTACGACGCCCTGGCCGGGCGCGAGGGCGCCGTCGTCGCCCTGGACCCCAGCACCGGAGCCATCCTCGCCCTGGTCTCCTCGCCCTCCTACGACCCCTCGGCCTTCGCCACCCGCGACGGGAACGCCGCCAACGAGGCCAACACGACCCTCAGCCAGGACCCCTCCCGTCCCCTGGACAACCGGGCCATCGCCGGTAACCGCTACCCGCCGGGGTCGACCTTCAAGATCATCACCACAGCGGCGGCGCTGCGCACCGGCAAGATCACGACGGACGCCGAGGTCGACGCCCCCGACACCATCACCCTGCCGGGCACCAACCACGCGCTGGAGAACTACGGCGGAGAGTCCTGCGGCGGCAGTCGGACCACCTTCACCTACGCCTTCGCCGAGTCCTGCAACACCCCCTTCGCCCAGCTGGCCATGAACGTCGGCGAGAAGGAGCTCTCCAAGGAGGCGAAGAACTGGGGCTTCGACTCCGACCTGTCCATCCCGCTGAAGGTCACGCCGTCGACCTACCCGGACAACGACTCACAGGCCCAGACCGCGATGGCCGGCATCGGTCAGGCCTCGGTGCAGGCGACCCCGCTCATGATGGCGATGGTGGCCGCCACGGTGGCCAACAAGGGTGAGCAGATGACCCCCTACCTGGTCTCACGCACCCTGGACCCCGACCTCAACGAGGTCAGCGCCACCTCCACGAAGGTGGCCCGCACCCCGATCGACTCCACCACCGCCTCGTCCCTGACCTCCCTCATGCAGGAGGCCGTCGCCAACGGCACGGGCACCAGCGCCCAGGTCGCCGGGGTCCAGGTGGCAGGAAAGACCGGTACCGCGGAGACCGGCACGGGCAGTGGCCCGACCACCTGGTTCGTGGGCTTCGCCGGCACCGACATCAGCAAGCCTCAGATCGCGCTGGCCGTCGTGCTCGACGGCAAGACCGAGACCGAGGACGGCGCCACTGGTGGCAAGGTGGCCGGCCCCGTCGCCGCCAAGGTCATCGATGCGGCGGTGAACCAGTGAAACCTGTTGCGGGGCTCCAGCTCCAGGGCCGCTACGAGCTGGTGGAGCAGATCGCCCTGGGCGGTATGGGCCAGGTGTGGCGCGCCACCGACCTGCGTTCGGGCCGGGCGGTGGCCGCCAAGATCCTGCGCCCCGAGCTGACCGGCGACGAGATCTTCCTGTCCCGCCTGCGCGCGGAGGCCAAGAACTCTCGGGGTCTGCGCCACCCGAACCTCGCCGTCGTCCTGGACTCCGGGGAGAAGGACGGGACCGGCTGGCTCATCATGGAGCTCGTCCAGGGGCGCGCCCTGTCCGACATCATCGCCGAGAAGGGGACCCTGTCACCCGCCGAGATCCTGCCGGTCCTGGCTCAGGTCGCCCGCGCCCTCCAGGTCGTCCACGACTCCGGCGTCGTCCACCGGGACGTCAAGCCCTCCAACATCCTCATCAACCGCGAGGGCCTGGCCAAGCTCACCGACTTCGGCATCTCCACCGGCATCAACCAGCGCCCGCTGACGGCCTCCGGCATGGTGATGGGCACGGCCCAGTACCTCGCCCCCGAGCAGGCCATGGGCAATATGGCCACCCCGGCCGGTGACCTCTACGGACTGGGCATCATCGCCTACGAGGCCCTGGTGGGGCGGCGCCCCTTCAGCGGAGCCACCCAGGTGGACATCGCCTTCGCGCACGTCAACGAGGAGGTGCCCGCCCTTCCCGACGCCGTCCCGCCTCAGGTCCAGGCCATCATCCTCAAGCTGCTGGCCAAGAAGCCCTCCGACCGGCCGCACTCCGCTCGTGAGGTGGCCCGCGCCCTGGACCGGGCGGTGGTGAACCTGCCCACGGATGCGTGGGACCCCCGTGAGGCGCTCAGCTGGGAGTCCACCGGCCGCCGTGGCCCGCAGACCCGCGAGCTGCCCCAGCCCGCCACCGTACGTCCCGGCCGTCACGCGGCTCAGGAGCCGACGCCGTCTCGCACCGCCCGGCACGCCTCGGGTCGGTCCTTTCTCGGTCTCAACCTGCTGACCCTGAGGGTCCTCATCCCGGCCCTCTCGCTCATCACCCTGCACAGCACGGGTACGCTTGCCCATGCGCATCAGGTCGTGCCAGCCTTGATGCTGAGCATCCCTGTCAAGGAGGTACTGTGACCAGTCAGTTCCCCCAGGTCCTCGCGGGCCGTTACGAGATCCGCGACCTCATCGGACGTGGTGGTATGGCAGAGGTGCACCTCGGCTACGACACTCGCCTGTCACGGGTCGTGGCCATCAAGCTGCTGCGTTCGGACATCGCCGGCGACCCCACCTTCCAGGCCCGTTTCCGCCGTGAGGCCCAGTCCGCGGCGGCGCTCAACCACCCCGCCGTCGTGGCCGTCTACGACTCCGGTGAGGAGGAGCTCCTTCAGCCCGGCGGCGCCAGCCGCACCGTCCCCTACATCGTCATGGAGTACATCGAGGGGCACACGGTGCGCGAGCTCCTCAGCGAGGGCGAGGCCGTCCCGATCACGGAGGCGGTGGAGATCGTCTCCGGTGTCCTGGACGCCCTGGAGTACTCCCACCGGGTGGGGATCGTCCACCGCGACATCAAGCCCGGAAACATCATGCTGACCTCCACCGGCGCGGTGAAGGTCATGGACTTCGGCATCGCTCGGGCCATTGAGGACTCCGCCTCCACGGTGACCCAGACCCACACGGTGGTGGGCACTGCCCAGTACCTCTCCCCGGAGCAGGCGCGCGGCGAGTCCGTGGACGCCCGCTCGGACCTGTACTCCACCGGTTGCCTCCTCTACGAGCTGCTCACCGGCCAGCCGCCCTTCCAGGGTGACTCCGCCGTGGCCATCGCCTACCAGCACGTGAGGGAGATCCCCAAGCGTCCCTCGTCGCTGGCGGCCGATGTCCCCGAGTCCCTGGACCGAGTGATCCTCAAGTCGCTGGCCAAGAGCCGCGAGGACCGTTATCAGGATGCCGCCCACATGCGCGCCGACCTGCAGGCGGCCGCCCGGGGGATGTCCGTGGCCGCGCCGGCCGCCGACTCCTGGTCCCCGGCCACCTCGGTCATGGCCTCACCGGCCACCGCAGCGGTTCAGCCCACCTCCGCCTTCGCCCAGGTGGCCTCCGAGCCCTCTCCGGCGTCCACGGTCAAGGAGGGCGAGGAGCCGGAGAAGAGGTCCAGGAGCCACGCCTGGATCTGGATCCTCGTGTTCCTGCTGTTCGTGGCCCTGGCCGTCGTCGCCGGACGGTGGGCCTCCGGGGCCTTCGACAGCCGGCCCACTCCGACACAGAGCCCAACCGTCAGCAAGGTGGAGGTCCCCGACACCTCCGGTCAGGACGAGGAGTCGGCCAAGAAGACCATTGAGGACGCCGGCCTGAAGTTCGCCAAGGACGAGGTCGCCAACGAGGAGGTCAGCGCGGGCCTGGCCGTCTCCTCCGACCCGGGCAAGGGCACGAAGGTCGAGTCGGGCTCCACCGTCACCGTCCACTTCTCCACCGGATCGGCCATGGTCAAGGTTCCCGACCTGGCCGGCAAGACCCAGGAGGACGCCCGCAAGGCCCTCAAGGACGCCGGGCTCGAGGGAGGCAACACCTCCCAGGAGGACTCCGCCACGGTCGCGAAGGACCGGGTCATCTACACCAACCCGACGACGGGGAGCTCCGTTGCGCGTGGTACCACGGTGGACCTGGTGCTCTCCACCGGCAATGCCTCCGTCCCCGACGTCGCCGGCCAGACGAGGCCACAGCGAAGAAGGCCATTGAGGACGCCGGCCTGAAGTTCAAGAAGGGCGATGACGTCGCCTCCGCCGATGTTGAGCGCGGCAAGGCCGTCTCCTCCGACCCGGCCGCAGGCTCCAGCGCCTCAGCGGGAGACACGATCACCGTGCACTTCTCCAGCGGTGCCGCGGCCACGCCGACGCCGAACGGCACCGTGACGATTCCCAACAACCTCAACGGCAAGACCGCTGACGAAGCGGCTGCCGATCTGCAGAATCTCGGACTCACCGTCACCATGGACCCCAAGTCCTCGGACAAGGTGGACGCCGGTAAGGTCATTGGCACGAACCCGAAGGCCGGCTCTCAGGTGCGCGCCGGTTCCACCGTCAACCTCACGGTCTCCACCGGTAAAGACGGTGCCGACAACAACCAGCAGCCCGGTGACCCCAATCCTGGCGGTGGGGGGAACAACAACGGCGGCTGAGCGCCTGAGTGGCCATGGCGCAGCGCTTGGGCTGAGCCCTTCACTCAGGTGGCCGGCCCCGTGGGATCGGGACCGACGCATCCTGACGTCGTCCTGTCACGCCTTGTGCGCGCACAACTGACCCCGCGCCTCGTCCAGGACGCACCTGAGGCTGCGAGTACTGCCCCCACGGGTGCAGACCGTGAGCCTTAGGTACGACCTCGCCCCCCCCCGGGGCACGCGCCTCCGGCAGACCCTCATCACCGAGGGCGACATTCCACGCGACCGGGTGCGTGTCCTTCCAGCCGGGGCCACCCTGCGCGTTCGGGGACCACATTCCTGTCCCCGACGGCGTCGAGTGCCCCTGGCCGTACAGATATGTCCCCGCACGCGTCACATGTCCCCGGCCGCAGCGCGGAAAGGGTCGACACACACTCTGTTGACACTTATGGTGGAGAACTGTCATCAGATTGTCGGGAGGTGTCAGAAGTGGATCATGCAGCCACCACTGCCTCGTGGCCACGTGTGGCTTGGGAGACCCTGCCCTGGCGCCCCCGAGACGGCGCTGCACTCAGCGATCGCCAGCGCTCTCGCCTGCCGCGCACCTACGAATCGGCCGTCGTACCGGCCATCGCCGACGCCGCTGTCGAGCTTCCCACCGCGGTCATGGCACGTGAAGCGGCTGCGGTGTCGGCGATAGCGCGCTTCGATGCGACTGCGGCCAGCGCTCTGCTTCCCTTTACGGCCCTGCTTCTGCGCAGCGAGTCGAGCGCGTCCTCACGCATTGAGCGTCTGACGTTATCGGCGCGGCGCATCGTGGAGGAGGAGACCTTCGGCAGCGAGCGCAGCAGCGGAAATGCCGCTCTCATCGTGGCCAATACCCGGGCAATGGAGACGGCCGCCAGGACACCGTGGCCCCTGGGCCTCAACTCATTGCTGTCAATGCACGAGGCGCTGTTGGGGGACTCGGACCCGACGATCGCGGGCCGGCTCCGGCGGGAGCCGGTATGGATCGGCGGCTCGGACCTGTCCCCAGCAGGTGCCCTATTCGTCCCTCCCCACCATGAACGGGTGCCGGCCGCACTGGAGGATCTGCTCTCCTTCCTGCACCGCTCGGATCTGCCGCCCTTGACCAAGGCAGCACTGGCGCACGCCCAGCTGGAGACCATCCATCCTTTTGCGGATGGCAACGGTCGCACCGGGCGGGCCTTGACTCACATCGTCCTATCGGGTGAAGGCTGTCCCTCACCGCGCCACTGCCACTGTCAGCGATTCTGCTGACGAATGTGCGAGCCTACTTCCGGGCATTGGACGAGTACCGATCCGGAGCGCCGCTAGCAGTGGTGGAGCTGTTCATCGACGCGGCACGGCGCGCGGCGGAGCTCGGGGCCTGGGCAGGCCGGGAGCTCGACGACGTGCACAGGCAGATGCAGGATCGTGTGTCCTCCCGTGCCGGGACCCCCGACCGCGACCTCGTGCGTCACCTGGTCTCCCAACCGGTGACGGACGTTCGCGGGGCCGCCGCCGCGGTGGGAGTGTCCGAGCAGGCAGCGCGGCGCGCGCTGGAGCGCCTGGAGACCGCCGACATCGTTCGGGGCTACCAGGTCTCCCGGGGCCGTCGCGCCTGGAGGGCTCAGGACGTCCTGGACCTCATGGACGAGGTGGCCGCGGGGCTCGGGCGCAGGCAGACGCCCACTGACGTCTGACACGACGTCATCCCCGCGCCTCGTCGAGGACGCACCTGAGGCTGCGAGTACTGCCCCCACGGGTGCAGACCGTGAGCCTTAGGTACGACCTCGCCCCCCGGGGCACGCGCCTCCGGCAGACCCTCATCACCGAAGGGCGACATTCCACGCGACCGGGTGCGTGTCCTTCCAGCCGGGGCCACCCTGCGCGTTCGGGGACCACATTCCTGTCCCCGACGGCGTCGAATGCCCCTGGCCGTACAGATATGTCCCCGCACGCGTCACATGTCCCCGGCCGCGCGGGACCCCGGCTCGGCTCAGATGCCGCGGGCGGACAGGACGCCGTCGATGGCGCGCAGCTCCTTAAGGACCTTGGGCTCGATCTCGCCCTCGACGTCCACCAGCGTCACCGCCAGCTCGCCGCGCGACTTGTTGAGCAGGTTGGCGATGTTCTGCCCGTGCTGGGCCACGATCGTGGAGACCTGGCCGACCATGTTGGGCACGTTGCGGTTGACGATGACGAGCCGGTGGGTACCCTCCTGTCGCGCCATGACGGCCTCGGGGAAGTTCACCGAGTTGTGGACCTGCCCGTCCTCGAGGAAGCCGCGCAGGGAGTCCACCGCCATCATGGCGCAGTTGCGCTCGGCCTCCTTGGTGGAGGCGCCCAGGTGGGGCAGGGAGATGCACTTGGGGTGCTTGTGGACCTGCGTGGAGGGAAAGTCGCACACGTAGCCGCCCAGCGTGCCCTCGTCCAGGGCCGCCACGACAGCGTCGGTGTCGACGATCTCGGCCCGCGCGAAGTTGAGCAGCACCGCGGTCTCCTTCATGAGGGCCAGGCGCTGGGTGCTCACCAGCCCACGGGTGGCGGGGGATGAGGGGCACGTGGACGGTGAGGATGTCGGCACGGCGGAAGACCTCCTCCATGGAGCCGGCCCGCTCGACCTCGGCGCTCAGGTGCCAGGCGTGCTCCACGGAGATGCCCGGGTCGAAGCCGACGACGTTGAGCCCCAGTCCCAGGGCGGCATTGGCCACCTGCACACCGATGGCCCCCAGCCCGATGACGCCGAGCGTGCGGCCGGGAAGCTCGAATCCGACGAACTGCTTCTGCCGGCCTCCACGGCCTTGGCGATCTCGGCGTCGTCGCCGTCGAGGGTGTGGGCGAAGCGGGCCGCCGGGATGAGGTTGCGCGAGGCGATGAACAGGCCCGCCAGGACCAGCTCCTTGACGGCGTTGGCGTTGGCGCCGGGGGTGTTGAAGACGGGCACGCCGCGCTCGGTGAGCGCCTCGACCGGAATGTTGTTGGTGCCGGCGCCGGCGCGGGCCACGGCCAGGACCGAGTCCTCGATGGGGGTGTCGTGGAGCTTGGCCGAGCGCACCAGGAGGGCGTCGGGCTCCTCCACGGAGCCGCCGACCTCGTAGAGCTCGTCGGGCAGACGGGACAGGCCGGCCCCGGAGATGGCGTTGAGGGTGCGGATGCGGAACTTGTGGTCAACGCGGCTGGTGGTCACGGAGATACTTTCTGCAGGACGGTCCGGGTGGAGGAGGGTTGTGACGGGCGGCCGGGCCCGTAGGCCGGGCGGGACGGCGGGCGCTCAGGCCCGGGCGGCGAAGTCGGTCATGTAGTCGATGAGGGCGCGCACGCCCTCGATCGGCATGGCGTTGTAGATGGAGGCGCGCATGCCGCCCACGGAGCGGTGCCCCTTGAGGTTGGTGAGCCCGGCGGCCTGGGCGCCGGCCAGGAAGTCGGCGTCGCGGGCGGGGTCGGCCAGGGTGAAGGGCACGTTCATCCAGGACCGCGAGCGCTCCTGAACCGGGTTGGCGTAGAAGTCGGAGGAGTCGATGAAGCCGTAGAGGAGCTCGGCCTTGGCGCGGTTGCGCTCGGCCATCGCCTCCAGGCCGCCGCCGTCCTCGATCCAGTGGCCGATGAGCCCCAGCAGGTAGATGGCGAAGGTGGGGGGCGTGTTGAGCATGGAGTCGGCGTCGGCCATCTTCTGGTAGTCCAGGATGGTGGGGGTCACCGCACGGGCCCGCCCCAGCAGGTCCTCGCGTACGATGACGACGGCCAGGCCCGAGGGACCCATGTTCTTCTGGGCGCCTGCGTAGATGAGGCCGTAGCGGGAGACGTCGATGGGCCGCGAGAGGATCGTGGAGGAGAAGTCGGCCACGAGCGGGACGTCGCCGGCCTCAGGCACGTAGTCGAACTCGACGCCGCCGATGGTCTCGTTGGGCGTGTAGTGCAGGTAGCGGGCGGCTTCTGGAACCGTGAAGGATCCGGGTTCGGGGGTGGTCGTGTAGGAGGAGGCGGCCTCGTCGGCGGGCACGACGACGTCGAGCTCGTAGGCGCCGGCCTGCTTGATGGCCTTGGTGGACCACTGGCCGGTGTTGAGGTAGGCGACCGTGTCACCGGGGGCGGTCAGGTTGAGGGGGATACCGGCGAACTGGGCGCTGGCCCCGCCCTGAAGGAAGAGCACGCGGTAGCTGTCGGGGACGGCCAGGAGTCGGCGCAGGGTGGCCTCGGCGTCGGCCGCGCAGGCCACGAAGTCGGCCCCGCGGTGAGAGACCTCCAGGACGGACATTCCCGATCCTCGCCAGCTGGTGAGCTCGGAGGCGGCCTGCTCGAGGACGGGCAGGGGAGCTGGGCGGGACCGGCGGAGAAATTGAAGACGCGCACGGAGTCATCATTGCCGCTTATACGCGCGTCGGCAATCTCGTCCCGACTGGTGACGCCCACCGACGTCGGTCCGCCACCGGAACAGGGCGTAAGGCGGCACGGAATTCCCATGTCCGCCCAAAGTATGGGATGACACAGCCCCTCCGCCCTGTCAACCAAGCACGTTGTCAGCGATAGCACAGGTGGACTGCTCAACTGACCGCTAGGGTTGCCTTCACGCTCAAGTCCCTACCGACAAGTTCTCATGATCGCCTCACAGAACGACAACAACCCCTCAGCAGGCTCTGCGGCCCCCATCGTCCGAGCCGTGCATGAGTCTCACGCCGGCGCCGACGACGCTGCCGGCGCATCCGGCGCAGGAGCACGTCGGCGCCCGATGGGCCGTCAGATGCTCGACCGGCTCCGCAGGGGACGCAGGCCGCGATTCGGCGCCCTCGTTGTGGCACTCATCGCCGTGGTGTCCCTGGCCACCGGGTTCCGGGCCTGCAACTGCAACCGCGCCTGGACCGAGGTCTCCGCGGCGGCCACGCCGGAGGCCAACCCGCTCAAGGGCATGATGCCCTTCGCGCCGGCGGACGCCTCGCACTCGCCGGGGCTGCAGGACAACGCCCCGCCCTACACGATGGAGTGGCTGACGCTGCCGGTCAGCGACGTCGTCACCGGGCCCGGCACGTACTCGTGGGACAAGCTCGACGCGCACCTCAACGCCATCGCCTCGCGCGGGCACCAGGCAGTGCTGCGCTTCTACGTCGACTACCCCGGGCGCCCCAGCGGCATCCCGTCCTACCTGCTGACCTCTCACGCGGTGACGACCCACGAGTACACGGTCAACGGCAACGCGCCGGGCCAGTCGCTGGCGCCGGACTACAACGACCCCGAGATGATGTCGATGCTCACCGGCTTCGTCTCCGCCCTCGGCCAGCAGTACGACGGCGACCCGCGCCTGGCCTTCGTCACCCACGGCCTGGTGGGCTTCTGGGGCGAGGGCCACACCTTCCCGATGAACGGCAAGGTCTCCGGGGACAACCCCTCCGGCGAGAACTGGATGCCGTCGTCGGCGAACCAGAACACCCTCATCGACACCTGGGACGGCGCCTTCCAGGTGACGCCGACGCTGGCGCGCTACCCGTCCGAGGAGACGGTCAAGCGCGGGGTCGGCTACCACGACGACTCCTTCGGCTACGCGACGATGGACACCGCCGACTGGCACTTCCTGCCGCAGCTGAAGCAGGCCAAGGCGGACCAGGCCTGGCAGCAGCACCCGATCGGCGGCGAGGTCTACCCGGGCATCCAGGAGTGCTCCGTGCGCAACCCGGGCAGCTGTATGGCCTCGGGCTCCAACGGAGGAAAGGTGGACATCAACGCCTCCATCAAGGCCACGCACGCGAGCTGGCTGGTGGACAACTGGGCCTTCACGACGACGCTCAACGGCACCGAGCGCGAGCGGGCCGTGCAGGCCTCCGCCGAGACCGGCTACGACCTGGCTGTGGCGCGCTGGCGGATGCGCAACGGCAAGGTCGAGGTGCAGATCGCCAACAACGGGGTGGCGCCCTTCTACTACAACTGGAACGTGGAGGCGGTGGCCATCAACACCTCGAACGGCATGGAGGTCGGACGTACCACGCTCAACGGGGACCTGCGCAAGATCCAGGTCGGCAAGACCCAGACCTTCTCCGGGCAGCTCCCGGCGGACCCGGCAGGGCAGAACACGATCCTGGTGCGCGTGGTCAACCCGCTGGAGTCGGGCCAGCCGCTGCGCTTCTCCAGCGCCGGCCAGGACCAGACGCTCCCCGGCTACCTCACCCTGGGCCGTACCCCCACCAAGTAGGCCCGGCCCGACGGCGGAGTCCCGGCCTCCACCCGGGTCCGGGCGCCCTCACCAGGTCCCACTCCAAGACAGCGTCGGCCGCAGGTCCGTGTACCCCCGCATACGCGGGGCTGACCCGGCGGACGGGATCGGAGGGAAGGACTCAACGCCTCTACCCCCGCATACGCGGGGCTGACACGATCTGGCTGGAAAGGCCGAGCTTTACCTGCCCTCTACCCCCGCATACGCGGGGCTGACTTTCAGACGATCTACAGCAAGCTCTCGCAGCGGCCTCTACCCCCGCGTGCGCGGGGCTGACCCCGGGAAGGTCGGGTCGAGACGGCGTGCGCGCCTTCACCCCGCGTGCGCGGGGCTGACGCCCGACGCCGTCCCCACGGACGTAGGCATCTCCCCTACCCCCGTATCGCGGGGGCTGACTGGCGTGAGCCTCGGTCTGCGGGTATCGGCGCGCCTCTACCCCGTATACACGGGGCTGACGCCAGAGAGTCCACGGTCGTCGACGGAAACACTCCTCTACCCCCGTATACTACGGGGCTGACCCACCAGCCTCCCCTGCCCAGCGCGCCCGCCGCCCTCTACCCCCGCATACGCAGGGGCTGACACTTGCTAACCTGTGATGTTAGTCGGTTCGGGGGCGCCGTGGGTTCACTGCCAAGCTGGTGGCTCCCAGGGGAACCATGAGGGTGCCGTCGAAGACCACTGGCCCGGGCACCTTCGCGTCGAAGGCGACCGAGACGTGCCAGCGCCCGTTGTTCTCCTGCACATCGATACCTCCGTCGCTTCGTGAGTCGGAGTGACGCTCAGCCTCAACGAGTCTGCAGCCGAGCCCCGAGGCGCATTTCTTGAGCATGACGCATGATGCCTTCAGGATCCTCCGCCGTCGGCACAACGGTGGTCCACTGCAATGAAGGGAGCCGTAGCGGCCCGCAGAACTCGAGGCAGGGAAGCCAATGTCCTGGTCTCGGCGAGTCTAGCCTCAACCACCCCCGTTCTCACCGCGAGTCCCACGGATGGAAGCCGAGGCCCCCCCGGCCACGAGCACCCCCCGCAGGACGGGCAGGTGACGGCGGCCCAGCCCACCGATGAGTGGCAGCATCCAGCCTGTTTCTTCAAGGGAGTCTCGCAGCTGCTCCATGACAAGAGCAGCGTCAGCAGCATGCACCAGAACTGCACCTTGTCTTCCACTGTGGGGCATTCGGTAGAGCGAGCACGTGCGCAGCAGGTCCCGAGTATCAGGCGCAACCCCGTCACCCGGCCTCCCACCCACGAGCCGATAAGGATGGGTGGGTCGCACGCTCATATATGGATGCGTCCCCGTCACGGTGCTGCGGCGCCGCTCCTCCTCTCGGGCGTCCAAAGCAGCCAGGAGTCCTTCTGTTCCCACCCGCAACTGAATCCAGCCCGTCGGGTCCGGTTCCCAACAGGAATGGTGAGGTGGCGCCTCGACAGCACCGTCGACCACGTTGAGCAGCACGGGTGAGGTCGGACGCCCGAGGTACTCCACGGACCGTGCCACCTTCTGCAGAACGCCCAGATCGACCTGGCTATCAACGGGGAAGGTCCAACGCACGACGTCGCTCGGACCGGTACCGACCATCATGCCGCACTCCGGATCTTTCGCCTGCTTCTCCAGGAATCGCCAGGGCTTGTCGAAAATGTCGGTCGGCGAACCATTCTCAGCCGTCTTCACCTCATTGTTGACGGGAACCCACCGCCGGTAACCGATCTGACGCTCACCGGCCGGAGGGGCGGTGATCCGTGGAGGACGACATCGAAAGAGAGCCTCGACCTCGGAAACGCCTTCTCCGAGGCCATGGGCGGCGGACAGCATTGCGGCCAGTACCCGCGCTGGAGCCGGCGGCCATTCAGCGCGCCCCTCTCCATCGTGCGCGTTGAACTCTCCGAGGGGGAATGAGGCCGTGATGGTCAGATCACTCATCGCTGCGTCCGTCAGTCTTGCGCCCGTCGACGTCCAGGATGATCTTTCCCAGTGGAGAGTCGTGGGTGACCGCGACCGTGGTGGCGCCGTTCCAACCGATCTCCTGGCCCAGGTCACGAACGAGGTCCACCAGCTCGTCGACCTCCGGCAGTGCGAGGGGCTCGGAGGGTGCTCCGTGCCTTTCGACCTTGGCCTCGAGACCCGGCTCGCGCAGACGCAGCTCCGCCCCTGCGCGCAAGTCCAGCCGTTCCTGCAGCAGTCGGTACAGCAGCAGGGTCAGGCTGACCACCAGCGCTCGCGCAGGCTCCGGGCGAGAGAAGGCGAATGTCCTCAACCCCGCGAGGGAGAAGAAGGCCTTCCCCACGATAGAGTCGTACGTTAAATCTGATGGAGCCTCAGAAATATCAAGCGGAGGCAACGACCCAATTCCCAGAGCGGAAAGCTTTACTCCCCGAATCGTCGTTTTATTACTGGTTGCCGCGAAGAGTGGATCCGTTTTCCCAGCCATGCGACGACGCTCAGACACGCCGGTCGCAATAATCTCCGATGTGAACAGTCTCGCAGAACGCGACTCCGCAGGATTCATGACGTAGTAACCAAGATATGTGTCTCGCGTCGCATTCAGCTCACGAGCATCCTTGCGCCCACTTTTTTTCCCTCCATTGTTGGCGTCATTAACGGCCTTCTGGGAGCGCTTCGTCTGCGAGTGCCACCACCCGAAGGGGATCGCTGTGGGGAATCCAGTGAGCAGGGCATCCGGCTGGGAGCGGGTGGCATTCTGGATCCCCTCGAAATCGACTCCCTTGTCGGTGAGCTCTTTCCGTATGAGCCTCCACGTGGCATCGGCCTGCCGGTGCGAGAGCTCCACGGAGGTGGTCAGCACCTCTCCTTCCTCATCGACGAGGACCACCATGGGGAAACCCAGCACCTCAGCGAGGGTGTTGGTTCCTCCTCTGAAGCGACTAGCGAGAAGTACCTCGCACCGCGAGGCTTGGGAGCCCCACGTATCAATTGTGGCCGCCTTCCCATCGTCGACAGTTTCAAAAAAACCGACAACTTCACCCTTTTGGCGGATTGTGCCCGCCGGAGGCGTCACGGTCATTCCCGCCAATGAGTCGTATTTACTGGTCACGCTGATTCCAGCCACCGCACCCTCCTCCATGAGGGCACCGATGGTGGAGCGAAATTCTTGAGCCGTTGTCATCGTTCACTCTCCTTATCTGCATATCTATGGTCATACTGGTCGAGCACAGTTCTCATTCACGCCCTCACAGCACCAGGGGCATTCCGTAGCCGTAGGCCTTCCCCCTCCCGATGCCCTGGTGGTAGGCGGATGCGCCAGCCTCACTGATACTGCTCACAGTGCCGGTGAGATCCCGGAGCGTGAAGGAGCGTCCGCCTCGTCGACCCACGAACCACCTCGGCGAGACCGTCAGCTCACTGACCCCCAGACCATGGCGGTCCAGTAAATCGGTGGCCCATCCGTGAGCTTCTTCGTCGAGGACGGCGCGGACGCGGTTCTTTCCTGATTCGTCGGCATGGCGTTTCTCGGCCACGACTCGAACAGTGAAGCGCTGATCGACGGCAAACCCTGGCGGTGCCTCGATGGCCTGTGTTCCGGGCAGATCGAGATCGGCCCGGAATCTGATGACCAGGGAACCCTTCTGTCCGCCATACTCGGTTGGTAGGGCGAGGCGGTACAGGACACCGAGGTCTGCGCGAATCGACCGCGAAGCGCATCTGAGATCCGGCAAGTACGACATGGCGAGGCGATGGACGGCATCCGGTGTTCCTAGGTCTGGTAGCGCCTGTGCCAGCGGAAGGACTGCGATGTGATCAGGCATGGGTTGTTGTCACCTCTTCCTCTTTCATGCCCCGGGGCGAGCGGGCGCGAACGATGTCACACTGGATGCGGTGTTGGTGCCGCGAATGAGGGATGTCCACCGGTGCCAGGGCAGTTCGGGCGGCGGGGACTCGTGCAGATCGATGATCGCCTCCATCGTGAGGGGAACCGGATTCAGCACCCAGGTGAGCGCCTTGGCCGGACCTTCTCGTGTCATCTCGCACTGCCGCGGCTGGAGGAGTAAGTGCCCGCAGAAGGCCAGGAGATCCACGAGCGGGTACACGTCGCACTCCTCCGATCCGCTGGTAATACGCGGGGTCGCCTGACTGGCGGAGAAGCGCAGCCCCGGCTTGGCCCGGGCAACGGCAAGGTCGCCGCGCACAAGTCGGTCAAGGTGCGTCACCCCCGCAGCGACAGCATCGTCCGCAGTGGCCCGTGACGCACCCATGAGCCTCCAGGTGTCCTGCACCGAATTGGCGGTATGGCTCTTGCCGCTGAGCAAGGTCAACGCCGAGGAGCGGACCTGGAGATCCTGCATACCAGTACTCTTCAGCCGCTCGGCCGACGTCACCGACGCATCGAAGACGGCTACCGGCCCAGATGCGCTGAGGTCGCTCGTCTTGTCAGCGGCCCTGCCAGCCGGCATGTGACAGGGACGTTGACCGCGGATCGCGCGGGCGTCGTCGTGGTGATGCCGCGCAACCCACGCTCCCCGAGGCCCCAGGTTCGCTCCACCAGGCCACGAGCGGCCACATTCACCAGCTCGTCCGTATCCCCGCCATAGCCGACGACGGGAACTCCTTCCCCCTCGAAGCGGAGCGTCGCCCCCGGCAGTAGCGACACCAGTCCCCAGGTCGCCAGGACATAGGCTGCGCGATTTCCCGGTAGCGCAGTCAGGCGGTACTCGGCAGGCTCATCAGGGCATGGCGCACTACTCATGGTTCTGCTCCAGTTCTTGCGAGACGTCCCAGTCAGCCAGGCGAAGGATCGCCTCGACCAGCGCCAGGGTGTAGGGACCGTAGCGATCATTGAGACGGTGGAAACGGTTCATGGCTTCAGCCCAAGAAGAACCACACGGGTCCTGATGCCGTGGAGCTGTTCCGTGCTCGGGCAGGCACACCGGTCCTGGACCTCGGAAGCGTCCGTGGTGACTGAGAACCAGATGCATCACCAGGTCAGGATCGTGCGCCGTCTGCTCACCTCTGTCCAGCTGCTCCTCGAGGAGATCCGCTGAGGCCGCTTCGTGCCTCCAACCGAAGGGAACACCGGCCATGCGCATGGAGCGGTTCCAGTACCTGCGAGGGAGCCGAGACTTGCTCAGCGGCCTTCGATGCTCCCGCTGCCCCGGATCCTCCAGAAGGAGGAAACCACTCTCATCCACGGCAGCCCCGAGGGCGGCCTGCATCCTGGGATCGGCCTTGCCATCGTCATGGTGGCGCCCGGCCGTGACGAGGTCCTCCACCAGGTTCTCGGGCAGGCCGATGGCTCGGGCCCACTGTCCTGCACGCTCACCCACCTGGTCTCCGTGGCCGCACAGGGTGCGCTCGTCGGCGTCATCCTCGGTGCTCGCGGGACGTTCGGTGGCGGCCTCCACGAGCCGCAGGCGGAGCCATGGGTGACCACTGTCGGCGCCAAGGACGTCGTCGACGATCTGCCAGCCCGGTGGCACTGCGAGCAGGGCCGCCTCTTCCAGGAGGTCGGCGTACGGGTCGTCGGTTCGCAGGTCACCCCCGGACAGGTCCGTGAGGATGACCGCCTCCCTCCGGCTCGTTCCCCGGTCCGTCCCCGTCGCGAGGGACACCAGCTCCGTGGACACCTCCTCAGCCGTGGCACCGGGCATCACGTGCTGCTCGGAGTAGTCACGGCCGGCGTTCTCCAGCCCATAGGGGTTGCTGACATCACCCGGTGCCATGACGAGGATCTGACCGGGAACCAGATCGGGAGGGGAGGCCCCGGCCTCAAGGATGCGCGGCTCCTGCGACGTCGGATCGATGATGACGAGGGGCTGCGTTTTCACCGCCTGCTTCGCCACCTCCTGAGCATCGTTCAGCGGGATGCTCCAGGCCTCGGCTCGAAGATCGGGCCGCCAACGAGTCAGGTCCTCCTGGAGCGCCTCGGGACTGACGCCGGCGAGGTCTCCCACGCTCTTGCGGAAGACGATGAATGTGTCCGGCCGTGGATCGGCCAGTGGCCGGATCCACGGGTGGACCGGGGCGTCGTTGCGGGACCCCAGGGTGCGCAGATAGGCGGCGAAGACATTCGGAGGGATGACGACCGGAACCTGAGTCGCGTTCACCAGATCCTCCCGCCCGTCAGCCTCATCGAGCCGCTTCACCACCTCACCGAGGGTGGTGGCTCCGTCGATCAGCTCGACGACGGCGTCTGCGGCTCCGCCGTGGATCGGGTCCTTACTCGTGGTGGAGTGAACGATGGTCACGCTGCCGTCGGGGCGGGCGCCGACCCGGTTGACCCGTCCCAGGCGCTGCACCAGGGAGCCGGCCTGACAGCTCTCCGTCAGGAGGTGGGTGAAGTCGAGGTCGGCACCAACCTCCAGAGTCGATGTGGCCACCACGACGGTGGCCTGCGCGTCCTGACGGCCCTCGGTCCCCGTCCGATAAGGGGAGAGTCCCTCCACGACGTGCTCGCTACGGCGAGCAGGCATCCCGCCGACCACGACGTCCACGTGAGGAGCCTGCTCCTTCAGCTTTCGGGCCTGCTTCTTCAACCCGGCCACGACCGTCTTGACGGTGTCCAGGGTGTTGCAGAAGACGACCAGCGACTCTCCCCGGCTCAGGTCCTTCACGCGGCTGCACACCTGCTCCGTGAGAGCAGCTGCCGCCTTGCCTTCCACGCAGAGAACGTCCACCGGGACACCGTCACGATGCGCCCGCCGCGCAGCCAGTTGCGGATCGAGGCGGCACTCCTCCTCCCAGTCCAGGCTGAGACCGGGAGTCGGTTCCTGGTCGGCCCCCCGGTGGAGGGCGGGAAGCGTCATGGGTGTCGCCGTCATCGGCATGACCTGCAGGCCCGGGACGCTGCCGCCACAACGATCCTCGAGCCTGCTCTCCTCGCTGCGGAGCACGAACAGGGTGGTCAGGGCCTGCTCGGAGAGATGCGCCTCGTCGAGGACCCAGAACGCATCCATCCCAGTCAGCGCCGCATCGATGCTGCGGCGGTAGGGCGAGAGCTGATAGCCGCGGAACAGCAGACGGGACACGGTCATGTCGAGTGTTCCCACGATGATGGCCGGCCGGGAGGGGTAGCGCGTGTGCTCCGTCAGGTCCCCATCAGCATCAGCGAGCCCGCCGCGCAGGCGACGCACCTCGAGCACCTCAGCCTCAGCAGGGATCACGAAGGCCGATCGCAGCACCTCAACCACGTGCCTCACCGCCGACCGATCACCCGCACCTTCTCCGAGCGCCTTCCTGATCCTTTGCGCCGCCTCGAAGGAGTCATCGACGACGGCGCGCCGGTCGACAACGAGATGCAGTCTCAGGGGGACCACCCGCCTCCGACGACGTCGGTCTACCTGCTCGGCGTCCTGAGCCAGCGCGTACAGCCATCCGATGAGGACCGCGAGGGTCTTGCCCATCCCGGTCGGCACGCTGAGGTGGGACGGCGGCTCTCCCCGGGCGAGTCGCTCGGCCAGGCGCACCTGGTAGTCCCTGGGCTCATGCCCAGTGATCTCGCGGAAGAGGTCTGTGAAGTCCAGGCCGCTCACATCAACACTCCTGAGAACTTGGTCTAACCATAGATAAGTTCAACCCCCAGTCCCCTGGGGCAGCATCGCCAGCACTTCCGTGCGGACCATTGATAACCCGCTACCTCCACCAGCTGTGGAGCCGATGCGTCCCTTGAGAGGCACGGCGATGATGAGACTCATCTTACACTCGGTGAGTCCCCCTGTCACTGCCCGTTGCCGTACAAGAGCTCCAGAGGGGCACCGCGGTCAACACCAAACTTGACCAAACCGATCATTAACTCTTGACCAAATAGTCGATGAAGGCACGACCGATCTGATCGTCACCCAGTTCTCCCGGACCCCAGAGTTATCCACAGACCCAGTCTTTCGGCTGTACGACAGCACAAAGTGGCCCTTACGATCACGTCATGACCACCTACCAGCCGCGTCTCATGGACCAGCACCTCGAGGAGCTGCTGCGGTCGGTCCCGGCGGTCAGCGTCGAGGGAGCCCGCGCCGTCGGAAAGACCCGCACCGCCAGGGCCCACGGCACAACCTTCATCGCCGTTGACGATCCCGATGAACGAGCCCAGCTCGCCGCCATCGGATCGCGCTTCACCACACTTCCCAGTCCTCTCGTCATCGACGAGTGGCAACGCATGCCCGAGCTGTGGGACCGGGTACGTCGCGCCGTCGACGACGATCCCTCTCCCGGCCGTTTTCTGCTCACCGGGTCCTCCACACCGTCTCAGGCCCCCACCCACACCGGCGCAGGACGGATCATCACTCTGAGGATGCGTCCCTTCAGCCTGGCCGAGCGCGCGATCGAGACCCCAACGGTCTCGGTGGGGAGCCTGTTAGGCAGTGGCCTCGGCACTCAGGACCTCTCCGCACTGACCCCGATCGAGGGGTACACGAGTGTCACGATCGACCAGTACGTCGATGAGATCTGCCGCTCCGGCTTCCCCGCCATCAGGGAGCAGCCGCCTTTGGGGCGCAAGGCCCAGCTGGACGGATACATCGAGCAAACGCTTCGACATGATCTACCGGAAGCGACGGGTGGCAGGCGACGTTCACGATCCGTGAGGGAGTGGCTGACGGCCTACGCCAGTGCGGTGGCCACGACGGCGAGCTTCAGCTCCATCGCCGAGCTGGCGAACAGACCACTGAGCACCGACATGGGCCTGTCGACGGCACGCTCCTACCGAGACCACCTCAGCGGGATGTGGCTACTGGACCCGGTTCCGGGCTGGAGCCCCAGCGAGAACGAGTTCTCCCGCAACAACCTGACCGACAAGCACCAGCTGTGCGACCCGGCCCTGGCCGCTCGCCTTCTCGGATACGGCCCCTCCGAGGTGCTCGGGGTCGGCCACCCGATCCTCACCAGCCCTCGGGGCACTCCACGCCGCCCTCGAGTACTCGGCTCACTATTCGAGTCCCTGGTGATTCAGAGTCTTCAGGTCTACGCGGAGGTCCTCAGCGCCCGGGTCTTCCACCTGCGCACCAAAGGCGGGCTCCAGGAGATCGACATCATCCTCGAAGGAGCCGACCGTCGGGTTGTCGCATTTGAGATCAAGGCGAGGGCCACCCCCAAGCCGGAGGACACCAAGCACCTGCGCTGGCTGCGCAAGAAGATCGGGCCGAGGCTCGCGGACGCAGTCCTGGTGACCACCGGCCGTCTGGCCTACCGGGACGAGGACGGGATCGCCGTCGTGCCCGCCGCCCTGCTGGGACCGTAGGACCTCGGCCGGCTCCCGGCCACGACGCCGCCCCAGCCCCGCCTCACAGAGGGTAGGCCGAGGCCTTGCCCTCGATGGCCTCGGTGAGGTCGATCTCGCGCTCACCCAGGCTGAAGCGGTAGCGGCCCAGGATCTCCAGGGGCTCGTCCTCGGCGGCCAGGTAGGCGCGCACGGCCTCCTTCTCCTCCTCGTCGAGCCAGGTCATCTGGTCCGACAGGCACCGGTAGCGGCTGGCCTCGGCCACGTCGCGCAGCCACTGCATCTGGGTGTCGTCCAGGAGGTTGCGGCGGTGGCGGAAGAAGACGACGTCGGGGTCGACCCCGATGACCCGCCCCAGCCAGAGCCGGTTGATGCCGGCGTGCAGGGCGTTGTAGGCCTTGGCGTCGGACAGGTCGTCGGAGGCGTAGTTCTCCCACATGGGGGCCACGTCCGGCCCCACCCGCACGGCGTCGAGCAGCCCGATGGAGGGCATGATGAGCGCCCCGGAGCCCAGGAGGAAGGTCTCCTCGCCCGGCGGTGTCGCGCACGAGGCGCAGCCCGGTGCGGTAGGCCTCCTCCCGGTCGATCTGGCGGTGCCGGTAGCCGGGGATGGCGGCGGCGTTGATGAAGTCGAGCTTGAGGTAGCTGAAGCCCCACCGGTGGACGATCTTGGCGATGAGCTTGCGCACGTAGGTCTGGGCGGTGGGGTGGGTCGTGTCCAGCGCGTAGTAGTCGCCGCCCCAGTTGGAGCCGGCCACGGCCAGTCCGCCGTCGGCGTTGTGGACGAACATCTCCGGGTAGTCGCGCACGGCCCGTGAGCCGGGCAGGGCGATGAAGGGCGCCACCCACAGGCCCGGCTGCATGCCGGCCTCCCGGATCCGGGTCGCGGCGGCCTCCATGCCGTCGCCGAAGCTCTCGCCGGCCTCCCAGTCGCCGACCGCGACCTCCCAGCCGTCGTCGATCTGGAGCGTCTTGAAGCCCAGCTCGGCGACCTGCGGGATCTCGCGCTCGAGGGCCTCCTGCGAGATGCCCTCGTAGTAGGAGTACCAGGAGCACCACACGCTCTGCGGCTCGATCTCCCGGCCGCCCAGGCTCTCGCCGAGCTCGCGCGCGTAGCGGGCCATGACGGCGGTGGCCGGGCCGGGCAGGATCACCCAGCGCGCCGGGTCGCCGGACTCGGTGAAGGCCTCCAGGACCGCGGTGTCGGCGCGCAGCCGCGGCGTGCGCCCGTCCAGGCAGCCCACGAGCAGCGCCCCGGCGGAGTCCTCCAGGACCGCCATCCAGGCCGAGTGGTGGCGGGCCGGGTCGTCCCAGGGGGCGTCGTCGGCGGTCCGACGGCGCTGCTCGTTGGCGATGCGCATGGGCGCCTCGCTCAGGCGGCGCCAGCCCGACGGCGACCAGGAGTTCTGGCCGGTGCGGTAGAACTCGCCGTCGCGCATGTCGTGCAGGAGGGTCAGGTGGGAGGCCTCGACGTAGACCGCGCCGGTGGCGCCGCCGGCCCCGTGCTGGGTGGTCACCGTGCCGTCGCAGGCCAGGGCGATGCTGCGCCCGGTCAGGGTGATGTGGTGAATCATGCGCTCTCCTCGGCTCCGGCCTGTCCTGCCCGCGGGTCGGGTCCCCCTTGAGGCACCGGCACCGCCCGGCTCGCACTGTACGTGCTACCGACCGTCCAGACCGACATTTTCCTCAAAGATGACGCGGAGCCACGTCGTTTATGAAGATTCCGCCGGTGAGTGAGGATTTTGTTGTCCGCGGTGGAAGTAGGCCGCCAGGTCCGCGTCGAGCTCGGGCACGTCGAAGGGCACGGAGCCCCGAGCGCAGGGACCGGGTGGCCAGCACGCCCGCCGCGACGGCGTCGCGCGCACTGACCGGGGAGACCTCGGTGGCCCCGCCGTCGCGCACGAAGCGCAGGAACTCGTCGATGGCGAGCTGGTCGGCGCTGTCGTGCCCGGTGCCCTCCTCGGCGATGACGTACTCCTGGGTGGCGCGCTCGGCGTAGTGCTCGGTGCGCTCGGTCCACACCTTGACGACGTCACCGGCCCCGTCACCGAGGTTCTCGGCCCGGCCGCGGGTGCCGATGACCGTGTAGCTGCGCCAGTAGTCGGGGGTGAAGTGGCACTGCTGGTAGGAGGTCATGACCCCGTTGCGCATGGTCATCATGAGCATGGAGTGGTCCTCGACGTCGATGACGGGGTTGAGCCCGTCCACCTCGTCGGCGGGCCAGTGCTCGAGGCTGAACCAGTCCTGCATGACGGTGCCGGCGCTCGTCCCGGCCGGGCGCCGCTCGGCCTCCCCGTAGACCATGAGCCCGCCCATGCCGACGACGCGGGCCGGCGCGGAGTGAGCCAGCCAGCTCATGACGTCGATGTCGTGGGCGGCCTTCTGCAGCAGCAGGCCGGTGACGTGGCGGCGCTCGGCGTGCCAGTCGCGGAAGTAGTAGTCGCCGCCGTTGCCCACGAAGTGGCGGCACCAGATGGCCTTGACCTCGCCGATCCGCCCGGAGTCGATGATCGACTTCAGCAGCCGCACCACCTCCATGTGGCGCATGTTGTGGCCCACGTAGAGGCGGGTGCCGGTGCGCCGGGCGGTCTCCAGGATGCGGTCGGCGGCCTCGATGGTGATGGCCAGGGGCTTCTCCAGGTAGACCGGGATGCCGGCCTCGAGGAAGAAGCAGGCCAGCTCCTCGTGCGTGTCGTCGGGCGTGGTCAGGACGACGGCGTCGATCCCGTGCCCCAGCAGGTCGCGGTGGTCGGCCACGACCGCCACGCCCTCGGGCAGGAGCCGCCGGGCGCGCTCGACGGCGTCGGGGGCGGTGTCGGCCGCGGCGACGAGCCGGGCCGGGACCGGTGAGGAGTCCGCGAGCGCGGCCAGGTAGCAGCGGGCCCCGATGCCGACGACACCGACCCGAAGATCCTTTGAGGTTTCACGCATTTCTCGCCCTCAGCTCTTCTGGCGGGCCGCCCACCAGGAGCGCAGTGCCTGGCGGGCCAGGTCCTCGCCGATCGGGCCCCTTCTCCATGCGCAGGTCCATGAGGAAGCGGTAGGCCTCGCCGACGACCGGCCCGGGGGCCACGCCGAGCTCGGCCATGATCTGGCCGCCGTCGAGGTCCGGGGCGGATGGCGGCCAGCTCCTCGGCGGCGCGCAGGGCCTCGATGCGCTCCTCGAGGTCGTCGTAGGCGCGGTCCAGCATGGCGGCCTTGCGGCGGTTGCGGGTGGTGACGTCGGCCCGGGTGAGCCGGTGGAGGCGCTCCAGCAGGGGGCCGGCGTCGGTGGCGTAGCGGCGCACGGCCGAGTCCGACCAGGCGGCGTCGACGTAGCCGTGGAAGCGCAGGTGGAGCTCGACCAGCCGGGAGACGTCCTTGACGGTCTGCTTGTCGAAGCGCAGCGCCCGCAGGCGCTTGGCCGTCATCCGGGCGCCGACGTGGTCGTGGCCGTGGAAGGTGACGGTGCCGTCGGGCAGGAAGCGGCGGGTGGCGGGCTTGCCGATGTCGTGGAGGATGGCGGCCAGGCGCAGCACCAGGTCGGGGCCGGGGACGGGCCCGTCGGGCCCGGTCTCCAGGTCGATGGCCTGGTCCAGGACGGTCAGGGTGTGCTCGTAGACGTCCTTGTGGCGCTTGTGCTCGTCGACGGTCTCGCGCAGGGCGCTCAGCTCGGGCAGGACGACGTCGGCCACGCCGGTGTGGACCATGAGCTCCAGTCCGCGCCGGGGCCAGGGGCTGATGAGCAGGCGCTCGAGCTCGGCGCGCACGCGCTCGGCGGAGACGATCTCCAGGCGGGGGGCCATCTCCTCCATGGCGGTCATGACGTCCATCTCGACGTCGAAGCCGAGCTGGGCGGCGAAGCGGGCGGCCCGCATGATGCGCAGGGGGTCGTCGTCGAAGGACTGCTCGGCGCTGACGGGGGTGCGCAGGACGCCGGCGTTCAGGTCGGCCAGGCCGCCGCAGGGGTCGACGAGCTCGAGGTCGGGCAGGCGCAGCGCCATGGCGTTGACGGTGAAGTCGCGGCGGGTGAGGTCCCCGGTGAGGGTGTCGCCGTAGGTGACCTGGGGCTTGCGCGAGCCGACCTCGTAGGCCTCGGTGCGGTAGGTGGTGACCTCCACGATGGTGGAGCCCTTGCGCGCGCCGATGGTGCCGAAGGCCCGGCCCACGTCCCAGGTGGTCTCGCCCCAGGCGGCCAGGATCTTCTCGGTCTGCTCGGGGCGGGCCGAGGTGGTCAGGTCCAGGTCGTGGGGGGCGACGCCGAGGAAGGCGTCCCGCACCGGCCCGCCGACGAGGGCGATCTCGTGCCCGGCGCGCACGAAGGCGTGCCCCAGGGCCGCCAGGGCGGGGGCAGGCCCTCGAGCGCCTGACGGGCCTGGGGCGTCAGGCCGCGGTTCTCGGCGGCTTCCGGGGAGTCGGCGGGGTCAGCGGGAGCGGGGTGCGCAGTCATCGGCCCAAGCCTGCCATGAACCCTCACCGGTGCGCCGTCGTCCTCGGCCTCAGCCGCCCTGTGGTGAGGACCATCCCGCACGCGGGCCACGCATCGTCACCGCCGCCCCCAACGTCCGTCCGCGGATGGCGCAGTTGTGTGCGACGACGTACTCGGCCAGCGGCGCCCGGCGGCCCGGACGCCCTAGAGTGTCCCCATGCCCTCTCCACGCACTCGCACGCCCCGCGCCGGAAACCCGGCCCACCGGGCGAGTGCGCGCCCCTGCCCGATCGTCAACGAGACCAGTGCCGGCGGCCTGGTCGTCGACGTCCAGAACGGGCAGGCCTTCACCGCGGTCATCGCCCGGCGCAACCGGGGCGGGCGCCTGGAGTGGTGCCTGCCCAAGGGGCACCTGGAGGGCGCCGAGACCCCCGAGCAGGCCGCGGTCCGCGAGATCATGGAGGAGACCGGGATCACCGGTCGGGTTCTTCGCCACCTGGCGACCATCGACTACTGGTTCGCCGGCCACGAGCACCGCGTCCACAAGGTGGTGCACCACTTTCCTGCTGGAGGCGGTCAGCGGCACGCTGACCACGGAGAACGACCCGGACCATGAGGCCGAGGACGTCGAGTGGGTCGCCCTCGACGACGTCTCCCACCGCCTGGCCTACCCCAACGAGCGCCGTATCGTGGCCGCGGCCTGGGACATCCTGGTGGGGGATGGATGACGGGCACCGCCGCCTCTGTGTACGCGAAGGTGGTCACCACGCTGGGCTCCCGGATGCGGAGCAGGGCGATGGTGACCATTGCCGCCCTACTGGGGGTGGCCGGCCTGGTGACGTGGCCGGTGGCCGCGCTGCCCGTGGCCGAGGCGGACCAGGGCTCCGGCACGCTCCCGCTCGCGCAGTCCGCCGGACTCTCCGCGGACATCGCACCGGCCGCCCCGGCGGCTTCGGCGAAGCCGTCCACGGCGTCGGCCCCGGCGTCGGCCTCGGTGTCGGCCCCCTCAACGGCCCCGGCAACGGGCGAGAAGCCCACCAACCAGGTGACCGTGAGCATCGACGCCCTGGCCCCCGAGGTGCTCCGCAGCGACCAGGACCTCAACCTGACCGGCACCATCACCAACGGAACCGCTCAGACCATCACCGGGGCGGACCTGGTGACGCGGGTGCAGCGATCCACGGAGTCCACGAGCGGGGGCCTGAGCAAGTGGTTGACCGGGACCGATGAGTCGGGACTGTCCGACCCCTTCACAGTCCCACTGGGTCACGACCTCCAGCCGGGGGGCGTCTCCCAGTTCTCCATCACCATCCCCGCCGACGAGCTGCCGCTGAACAGCACCGACCAGTGGGGGCCGCGCGGCGTCTCCGTCGCTCTGGTGGCCCAGGACGTCTCCCTGGCCCAGGACCGCAGCATCCTCGTGTGGGACAGCGGCGCCTCCGTCGCGCCGTTGCGCATGACCGTCTTCCTGCCGGTCACCGCCTCCGCTCAGGAGATGGCGGTGCTGTCCGGCCCGCACACCCAGGAGCGCACGGAGGCCCTCAGCCGTATCCACAACCGGGTCCTGGGCCTGGTGAGCATGGCCGGCGACGGCGTCGTCGCCGCCGTCGACCCGGCACTGGTCGAGGCCCTCGGTGTCACCACGGCCAGCCTCGAGCAGGCCGCCCGCAACAACGGCTCCCAGCCCTCCACGCCGGATGCCGTCCCTCAGGCGCCCCAGAGCACCGACTCCTCCGCGTCGTCGCCCCCCGACTGCTCCGTCGACGACGGGCCCCCTCGGCGAGCGCCACCCCGTCCCCGCAGGCGGGGGCAGCGCCACCGCCTCGCCGTCGGGCAAGGCCCTCGCAGGTCTCCAACGAGGTCATCCAGCTCTCCGCGGCTCTCGCACGGGCCATCCACTCCGACAGCCTGGTGGCTCTGCCGTGGGGCGACTCCGACACCGCCGCCCTGGCGCACCTGCAGCAGACGAGCCTCATCGAGACGGCCGCGCGGCGCACCCAGGAGTCGGTCATCGTCAAGGCGGGGGCCCCTGACGTCGGTGTCCTGGTTGGCCTCCAGCGTCGCGGACGCCACCACGGTCAATGCGCTGGCGCAGCCGGATTCGACCATCATCGCCTCACCGGAGTCCTTGCCTCCGTCCGACGAGCTCACCCTACACCCCCTCCGGGTCTGGGCGCCTCCGGGGAACCATGCGGTCCTGATCCCGGAGCAGTCCCTGTCGGGGGCGCTCACCGGCCAGGACGCCAGCCCACTGGCCTCCGATCAGGGCGATCCCGACTGCCCAGAGCGCCCAGGCCTCCGCACTCGACACCCGCCAGCTGCTGCGTGGGCGACAGTGCCATCCTGGTCCGCCAGGCCCCGGCGCTGGAGCGGGACATCGTCGTGGCGATGCCCCGCCAGGCCGCCTCCGCCGTGCAGTCATCGGTCGTGCGGGAGCGGGTGGCCGCCCTGCGCTCAGTCCCCTGGGCCCAGTCCCAGCCCCTGGGCGCCCTCCAGGAGCGCGCCCAGCACGAGGTCGCGGCCGTGAACGAGGGCACCTCACGGATCGAGCGCTCCGAGACGCCGGACACGGTGATCGACGACGACGAGCTGTCCGCCGACACCCTCACCGCCGCCGGCCGTACGGCCACGACCCTGCAGTCGATCTCCTCAGTGCTCTCCGAGCCGGCCGCGCTGCTGGGCGACTACACCAGCCTGGAGGCGGTGGTCTCCTCAGCGTCCTGGCGGGCCGACCCCGCGACCCGCAACGCCCAGGTTCCCACTGCCGAGGCGGCCGGGGCCGGCGTCACCTCCTCGCTGGCCGCGGTGCCGTCGTCGACCATCAACGTCATCAGCTCCGAGGCGCAGCTGCCGGTGCGCATCACCTCCTCCCTGAGCCAGGACGTCACGGTCCAGGTCTACCTGGTCTCGAACAACAAGCGCCTTCAGGTCCCACGCACCACCACCGTGCGGGTCCCGGCCCACCAGCAGGCCAAGGTCACGGTGCCGATCCAGGCCGTCGGCTCGGGCGACGTCGCCCTGACGGTGCAGGTGCTCGCCGCCGACGGCACCACCGTGGGCACCCCCACCACCGTCAACATGCGCGTGCGCGCCGACTGGGAGGGACGCGGCACCGGTGTCATCGTCGGGGTGCTGGTCTCCATCGTGGTGATCGGTACGGTGAGGACAGTAAGACGAGGCCGCCGCACCGCAGTGGCCCCGGCTGCACCGGCTGCACAGGAGACGGCATGAGCATCATCAAGCGTGTACGGATCGGGCGTTCCCCCTCCCCGGGGCGCAGCCAGGCGTCCCTGGCGCGGTCCTCGGCCATCATGGCCTCGGGGACCCTGGTCTCCCGCATCCTGGGCATGGTGCGCAACGCCCTGATCGTCATGGCGCTGGGCGCCACCGGGTCGGGGGCCGCCGACGCCTTCAACACGGCCAACAACTGCCCACCTACCTGTACAACATGATGATCGGCGGGATCCTCAACGCGATCCTGGTGCCGCAGATCGTTCAGGCCCTCCGACGGCGCAACGGCGAGGAGGTCGTCAACCGCCTCCTGACCGCCGCGGCCACGCTCATGCTGGCGGTCACGTGCATCGCGACCGCGGCCGCGCCCCTCATCTTCACCCTCAACGCCAACTCCTTGGCCCAGGGGCAGTGGCGCGCGCTGTCCTTCGCCTTCGCGTTCTGGTTCATGCCGCAGGTCTTCTTCTACGGCCTGTACGCCCTGTGGGGGCAGGTGCTCAACGCCCGCTCGAGCTTCGGGCCCCTACATGTGGTCGCCCGGTGCTCAACAACATCATCTCGATCGCCTCGATCCTGCTCTACCTCCATCTCTACGGTCGCTACACCGCCGGTGAAGGCGCAGAGATCTGGGGCTGGGGCCGGATCACCCTCATCGGGGCGACAACGACCCTGGGCATCGCGGTCCAGGCGCTGATCCTCTACATCCCCTGGTGCGCTCCGGGTTCCGGCCACGCATCATCTTCGGGGGTGCGGGGCCTGGGGCTGGGCAAGACCGTCAAGGTGGCCCTGTGGGCGCTGGCCGGGGTGGGCGTGGCCAGCCTGAGCAACTGGATCACCTCCAACCTGGGCTCCTACGCGGTGACGGCCTCCGAGCAGCCCGAGTACGCGAACGTCATCGTGCCCTCCACGACCATGTGGCTCAACGCCTACCTGGTGTACATGCTGCCCCAGTCCCTCGTGGTCACCTCCATCATCACGGCCCTGTTCACCCGGATGAGTGAGAAGGCCGCGGCCGGGGACGCCGCCGGCGTGCGCGAGGACCTCTCCCTGGGGACTGCGCTCGGCGGGCGTCTTCACGGTGCTGGCCACCGCGGGCATCTGCGTCCTGGCCGTCCCGGCCCTGCAGCTCTTCACCCCCTCGATCACCCTGCCCGAGGCCCAGGCCAGCGCCCCCATGCTCATCGCTCTGGCGCTGGGCATCGTCCCGCAGGGGATCTGGTTCGGGACCCAGCGGGTGATGCTGGCCTACTCCGATACCAAGCGGCTGCTGCTGGCCGACGTCGTCGTCGGCGTCATCCCCGTGATCCTGTGCGTCCTGGCCTACTTCGTCGCCCCGGCCAACCACTGGATGACCTGGGCGGGCGCGGCCAACACGATCAGCCAGATCGGGGGCTGCGTGGTGGTCATCCCCATGATGCGCTCCCACCTGCCCAGCCTCGACGGCCGCAAGATCGTCACCACCCACCTGCGTCTCATCCTGGCGGTGGCGCCCGCGGTCGTCGTCGGGATCCTGCTCAACGCGATGCTCGGTGACATCGACGCCGACTCCTCCCTGGCGAACATGACCGCAGCGCTCGGACACATCGCCGTCGTCGCCACCGTCATGTCGCTCATCTACCTGCTGATGGGGCGCATCGTCAGGATCGAGGAAATCACGGTCGCCTTCCGGCCCTTCTCGCGGATCCTGTCCACGCTCGGTCGTCGTCTGCCCGGCGCCCCCGGGCGAGCGGTCCTGGCGGCGGCGGCCTGGTTGTCACCGGCAGCAGCCACAGACCCAGGCGACTGCTCAGATGGCCCGCCGTCCAGGCGCCTGCGCCCCCGCCGCCACCGCCGCCGGCTCAGGCGGCTTTCAGGCCCCTCCGGTGCTTTCAGACGGGAGCGACGGCGCATGGTGCTGTTGGCTACACCTCCGGCGGCACGCAGGCGATTCCGCCCGCACCGCCGCCGCCTGCACAGGCGCAGACCCACTCCTGGGGACAGCCGGGTCAAATGGGGTCCCAGCCCGCGGGTGGCCACCCGTCTCAGCCCGTGGCGGGCCGCACCTCATGACGGGCAGCCCGTCCACCGGCTCGCACCGCCACCACCGGCGCCCTCGCAGGCCGCAGCCGCACCGCCGCCCCCGAGTGCCGATGCCGCAGCCGGCTCCTCCCACCACTGGCACACCCCGGGGCACGTCCCGGCCGACGCACCCGGGAGTATCCCGCCGTCGCTGCCAGCCAGCATTCCCCCTTCCCGGGTGGCCACAGGGCAGTCCGCCCTCCACCAGTCACACGCCTCCGCCCACACGGGCCACATCACCCCTGTCCGGCGCCCGCAGACAGTTACGATGGGGACAACTGGTTCAGATGGACAACCATCTCAAGGAAGGAGACGCATGTCGGAGGCGACGCCGATCGGCAGTGGTCGCTACGGGCTCCTGGGAACGCTGTCCACCACGCTGCCGCGCATTGTCAGGCACCGTGGCGTCGACACGATCCTGGATCGAGACGTCACGATCCTGGTTCTCACCGACGCGACGCTTCATCGCGACAACGTCCTGGAGTCGGCCAGCAGGGCGGTGCTGGTCGAGGACCAGCGTCTTCAGCAGGTCTATGACGTCGAGCGCGCCGAGCCCTCCGTCATCGTCACCGAGCCGCTGACCGGGCGCACCTTCTCCTCACTGGTCTCCCGGGGCATGTCCCCGGCGCAGGCGCGCGCCATCATCGGTGAGACCGCGCAGGCGCTCGACGCCGGTGCCCGCAAGGGCCTGCACCACCTCAACCTGTCTCCCGAGTCCATCCGCGTTCTTCCCGACGGAACGGTGAAGGTCAGCGGCCTGGGGATCGAGGCCGCCGCCCTCGATCTGGAGAGCCGGGTCGCCGGCCATGACCCGTCGGCCGCCGACCGCGCCGACGCCCGCTCCCTGGTGGAGATCCTCTACTACGGCCTGACCGGCCGGTGGCCGGGCAAGCGCCCCGGCATTCCCTCCGCGCCTCGACTGGGCGGCGTCCCGGTCAAGCCCTCCACGCTCGTGCCGGGAATCGACCCGGTCCTGGACGAGCTGTGCGAACGCACCTGGAGCAGCCAGCCCCCCATCTCCGCAGCGGAGGTGGCGCGCTCACTGGGCACCTGGGACCAGGTGGTCGGCTACCACGAGTCCGGGCCGACGCAGCGCCCCACGTCCCAGCGCCCCTCGTCGAACGGCGCCACCGGTGGCAGTGGCAGCGCCTCCGCAGGTGCGACGGCCGCCGTCAGCGCCGCAGGAGCCGGTGTCGCCAACGCGGCGCGCGGAGTCCTGGACAGGCTGCGGCGTACCGGTGCGGGCAAGAGCACCACGGTCAGCGCCCCGGCGGGACAGATGGCACCCGCACCGGTTCAGCCGGAGCCGGCACCGTCCGTGCCCGCCGCCTCCGACGCACCTGCCGAGCAGACCTCCGTCATCGAGGCGGCCTCGGTTGCCACGGCACCGGCCACGCCGGCCCCTGATCCGCAGCAGCCCGAGTCGGCGGCTGCGCAGGAGCAGTCCCGCCGACGACGCCTACGTCCAGGTCACCGGGGCCGACGAACCCGATCCCGAATGTCCTGTCGACCGCCTCGGAGACCGTTCCCCGGGCCGGCACCGGTCCCGGCCGAGCCCTTCACCGGCAGCTTCCCGGCCTTCGATGACGACGAGGACGAGGAGGTCGACCCCGAGGCCGCGCGCCGCGAGCAGCGCACGACCAGCTCGGTCCTGGTCACCTTCGTCCTCATGGTCATCGTCTTGCTCGTGGTGGCCAGCTACATCGTGTACCAGACGATCGGCATCCCCTTCGCGGACAAGGGACCGCGCGGCCGCTGACACCGTCCCCTCGGCCAGTGCCCAGGAGAACGGCGGTGGGGGCGGCCAGCAGCCCGCGCCCCAGCCGGCTGAGGCCAAGCCCGAGATCGCCGGTGTCAACGTGGTCAACAACCTGAGCACGCAACAGGCCAACAACCAGCAGTACCTGGCTGACGGGGACACCAGCCGCCCCTGGTTCTCTCACAACACCGGCAGTCCGGACCTGGTCCAGCCGATCGACATCGAGATCAAGCTCAAGAGCCGTGCCAAGGTCTCTGAGATCGACTTGCAGGGGACACCAACGAGGGCGGGCAGGTTGAGGTCCGCGCCACGGACCTCAGCAACGCGGGCGGCGGTACGGTCCTCGCCCGAGGGCGCCTTCACCTCGGGAAGCACCACCCTTTCAAGGTCGACAACCCCGCAGGAGGTCGACACCATCGTCATCAGGGTGACCCAGCTGCCCAAGAACAGTGATCCCACCGAGTTCCCCTACAAGGCAACAGTGACTGAGGTCACAATCAAATAGGACCTTCCTGGGAACAGGCCGTACTGGTTACCAGTTACCCTAGGTAGTCGCGCACTGCGGCCCCATCCGCTCGTCAGGAGAGTCATGATTCACGACGTCGTCATCGTCGGCTCCGGTCCCGCCGGCTACACAGCCGCCATCTACGCGGCCCGCGCCCAGCTCAATCCGGTCATCCTGGCCGGTTCGGTGACTGCCGGCGGTGCCCTGATGAACACCACCGAGGTGGAGAACTACCCCGGCTTCGTCGAGGGCATCATGGGTCCCTGAGCTCATGACCCAGATGCAGGAGCAGGCCGAGCGCTTCGGTGCCGACATCCGCTACGAGGACGTCACCGCCCTCGAGCTGGAGGGCGACGTCAAGCGCATCACCACCTCTGACGGCGTCTACGAGGCCCGCACGGTCATCATCTCCACCGGCTCGAGTACCGGCACCTGGGGCATCGACGGGGAGGAGCGCCTCCGGCCACGGCGTGTCCTACTGCGCCACCTGCGACGGGTTCTTCTTCAGGACCAGGACATCGTCGTCGTCGGTGGTGGGGACTCGGCCATGGAGGAGGCCACCTTCCTGACCCGCTTCGCCCGCTCCGTGACGGTGGTCCACCGCCGCGACGAGCTGCGCGCCTCGGCCGTCATGGCCAAGCGCGCCCAGGAGGACCCGAAGATCTCCTTCGCCTGGAACTCGCGAGTCGTCGAGCTCGACGGCGAGGACTCGCTGACCGGCGTCACCCTGGAGGACACCGTCACCGGGGACCGCCGCCGGCTCGAGGCCACGGGTCTGTTCGTCGCCATCGGGACAGGGTGCCGCGCAGCGAGCTCATCGCCGACGTCCTCGAGCTCGACGAGGCCGGCTACATCAAGGTCGAAGCGCCTTCTCAGCGCACCCGCATCCCCGGGGTCTTCGCCTGCGGTGACGTCGCCGACCCCACCTACCAGCAGGCGATCACGGCGGCCGGGTTCCGGCTGCCGCGCGGCCCTGGACGCCGAGCACTACCTGACCACTCTGCAGGCCTGAGGGCCGGCCACCTCCACTCAGCGCGGGGCGGGGCGGCACCACCGGCATCGCAGAACCGCCCCCGTCCCATCCCGACTCACCCATCCACAACGTTCGAGGAGAACAATCATGTCCGAGGCTCTCGCCGTCACCGACGCCACCTTCGAGGAGGAGGTCCTCAAGTCCGAGGTGCCCGTCGTCATCGACTTCTGGGCCCAGTGGTGCGGCCCCTGCCGCCAGATGGCGCCGATCGTGGACGAGGTCGCCGCCGACTTCGGCGACAAGGTCAAGTTCGTCAAGGTCGATGTGGACGCCAACCCGGCCACGGCCCGCTCCTACGGCGTGCGTTCCATCCCGACCTTCGCGGTGGTGCGCGACGGCGAGGTCTTCCACCAGTTCGCCGGCTCGCGCCCCAAGGCCTCCTTCAAGGCCGAGGTGGAGAAGGTCCTGGCCTGAGGCCCAGGGCTCCCGCCCTCTCTTCTGACTCTCACGCATCGGCCTCGCCGAGCCGCCCCTCAGGCGTCTCGGCGAGGGCCGATGTCCTGTCCCGACGGGTTGTCTGACGTCTGGTCTCCGTCATCGGGCGGTCTGCTCGACCGCATCTGACACACCTGTCACCCGCCGTCACGGCCCCGTAGAATCGCACCGGATTCGCACGCGGCACCAGGGCATGCGACACGGCAAGAAGGCGGCACATGCAGCACACCCAGTACATCTCCACCCGTGGCCAGATGGCGGCAGCGGGGTTCACGGACGTTCTTCTGGCGGGCCTGGCGCCCGACGGTGGCCTGGCGGTTCCCAGCCGCCTTCCCGCCCTGAGCCCCGAGCAGATCGAGGCCTGGAGGCCCTTGGGCTACGCCGACCTGGCCACGGAGGTCATCGGCCTGTTCGCCACCGACATTCCCCGGGAGGACCTGGCCGAGCTGACCCGAGCCGCCTATGGCCAGGGGAGCGGTTCCCCCAGCCGGTCGTCCCTGTCACCGGGCTTGACGACGTCGCCGACGGCCTGACCCTCGTGGGCCTGTCCGAGGGGCCGACGATGGCCTTCAAGGACCTGGCCATGCAGTTCCTGGGGCAGGCGATTCCCTATGTCCTGGCCAAGCACGGACAGGTCCTCAACATCCTGGGCGCCACCTCCGGCGACACCGGTTCGGCGGCCGAGCACGCCTTCAGGGGGCAGGAGGGTGTCAGCGTCTTCATGCTCTCGCCGGCCGGCCGCATGAGCCCGGTGCAGCGCGCCCAGATGTACACCCTCCAGGACGCCAATATCCACAACATCGCGGTGCGCGGTGTCTTCGACGACTGCCAGGCGCTGGTCAAGGCGCTGAGCAACGACGCGGAGTTCAAGGCCGCTCATCACCTGGGCGCCGTCAACTCCATCAACATCGGCCGGATCGCCGCGCAGGCCGTCTACTACGTGTGGTCCTGGCTGCGGGTCACCGACGCGGTGGAGGAGGGGCGCCGCGCCGGCTACCGGATCGATGTGTGCGTGCCCTCGGGCAACTTCGGCAATATCTACGCCGGCTTCCTGGCCCGGTCCATGGGGGTGCCGATCCGCCGTCTCATGCTGGCCACCAATGAGAACAACGTGCTCGAGGAGTTCTTCACCACCGGCATCTACCGGCCCCGTTCCGCGGAGGACACCCTGGCCACCTCCAGCCCGTCGATGGACATCTCCAAGGCCTCCAACCTGGAGCGCTTCATCTGGGCACTGCTGGGGCCCGAGGTCTTCGTGCAGCGCTGGGCGGAGCTGGAGACCACCGGCACACTCGACCTGCGCGATCAGCTCCCGCGCCTGCGCGAGGAGTTCGGCTTCGTGGCCGGCACGTCCACGCACGCCGACCGGCTGGAGGCCATCCGCAGCGTCAAGGAGCGCTCCAGCCGCCTCATCGACCCGCACACGGCCGACGGCGTGACGGTCGCCCTGCGCGTCATGGAGCCCGGTTTCCCCACGCTCGTCATGGAGACCGCCAAGGCCGCGAAGTTCCCGCAGACGGTGGCCGAGGCGCTCGGGAGCGAGCCGGAGACCCCCGACGTCGTCGCCGATCTGCTCGCCCGGCCCCAGAAGGTCGAGACGATCGACAACGAGGAGGCTCCCCTGCGCGCCCTCATCGAGGAGCGGGCCCTGAACCGCTGACCGAGATCGGCCCGCAAGGGTCCAGACTCTCACCGCGCCGCGCATCGTACCCACGATGCGCGGCGCGCACTTGTCCGGCGCGCGCCGTCCCCGACGATGAGGTGATGAGCGTGTTTCACGTGAAACACCGCGGAATACTCCTGCCCCCGCCGACTGCTGAGCACGGCTGGGTCCGTGGCAGACTTAGGGTCCACGGACGCATCAGTGGCGACCAAGGAAGGACCGCAGGTGAGTGAGAGCAGTAACCAGGTGAAGGGCAACCGACTCGACCCGTGGCTGGACAGCTATGCGGCACGAGCCCACGGACTGCGTGCCTCGGAGACGCGGTCCCTGTTCGCCGTCGCCTCCCGACCCGAGGTCGTCTCCCTGGCCGGCGGCATGCCCAACCTCAAGGACCTCCCGCTGGAGCGTCTGGCGGAAGCCACGGCACGCATGATCCGCGAGGACGGCGGCCGGGCGCTGCAGTACGGGAACGGGCAGGGACTGCCGCGGCTGCGCGAGCAGATCACCGAGGTCATGGCCCTGGAGGGCATCAGGGCCGATCCGGAGGACGTCATCGTCACCACCGGCTCTCAGCAGGCCGTCGACATCGTCACCGAGCTCTTCGTCGACCCCGGCGACGTCGTGCTGACCGAGGCGCCCACCTACGTCGGCTCACTGTCGATCTTCGCGACCTACCAGGCCGATGTGCAGCAGGTGCCCATTGATGCCGGGAGGGCGTCGTCCCGGAGGCTCTGGAGGAGACGATCGTCCGCCTCGAACGAGAAGGGACGCCGCATCAAGTTCTTCTACTGCCTCCCCAACTTTCACAACCCCGCCGGAGTGACGCTCACCGAGGAGCGTCGTCGGCAGGTCGTTGAGATCTGCCGACGCCACCACATCCTCATCGTGGAGGACAACCCCTACGGTCTTCTGGGCTTCGAGGGGCAGACCTACACCGCGCTCAAGACCCTCGCACCCGACGACGTCGTCTACCTGGGCTCCTTCTCCAAGATCTTCGCCCCGGGATACCGCGTGGGCTGGGCGGTGGCCCCGCCGGCCGTGCGGGAGAAGATGAAGCTGGCCTCTGAGGCGGCGATCCTGTGCCCGTCGTCGGTGGGTCAGTTCTCGATCTCCATGTACCTGGAGCAGTTCGACTGGAAGCAGCAGATCGTGGACTTCCGGGCCATGTACCAGGAGCGGCGCGACGCCATGGTATCGGCGCTGGAAGAGTTCCTGCCCATGTGTCAATGGAACGTCCCCGACGGCGGCTTCTACGTGTGGGTCCGGCTTCCTGAGGGACTCGACGCCAAGGACATGCTGCCACGCGCGGTCACGAGCCTGGTCGCCTACGTCTCCGGGACGGCCTTCTACGCCGGCGGCAGGGCGGGGCAGGACCACCTGCGACTGTCCTTCTGCTATCCCGAGCCCGCCGAGATCCGTGAAGGGGTGCGCCGGCTGTCCGGCGTCGTGACCCGCGATCTCGAGCTGCTGAACCTGTTCGGCCCCACCCACAGTCCCCCATCCGTCCGAGGGCGTCCACGCGCCCGCACCCGACCAGATCTGAGGGTTGACGATGAACCAGTCTCCACTCCGTATCGCTGTCCTCGCCGGCGGATTGAGCCATGAGCGCGACATCTCCCTGCGCTCAGGGGCATCGCGTCGCCCAGGTACTCAAGCACCTCGGGCACACCGTCCTCGTCCTGGACATCGACGCACGCACCATTGGATCACTCAAGACCTTCGGGCCCGACGTCGTGTGGCCCTTGGTTCACGGCGGCCCCGGGGAGGACGGGGGGCTTCAGAACGTCCTCATCTCCCTGGGACTGCCGTATGTCGGCACGCACTCCGACGGCTGCCAGCGGGCCTCCTTCAAACCGACGGCCAAGGCGAGTGTTCGCACCGGAGGAGTGATTACTCCTG